>Ga0181518_10000206_pt1 | contig 68622 bp, 58 predicted proteins | sample PEATcosm2014_Bin_28_FD_119751 | JGI IMG/M metagenome (GOLD analysis project Ga0181518, IMG submission 119751) | Peatland microbial communities from MTU Mesocosm Facility, Houghton, MI, USA - PEATcosm2014_Bin01_60_metaG | ecosystem: Environmental > Terrestrial > Soil > Wetlands > Peat | place...
AATGTCTTCGGGTTTCTTATAGTCGGCCAGCAGTTGGTCGATCAATTTCAAGTCGATTGCCATCGGTTCTCCTAGTCTCCTCTATCCGATGGCCATTTACACAGTTCACTTTACACCCTCCATGCCGACGCGGCGCGAAAGAGTGCGTACGCCACGCCCAATGCACCAATCGATTCCAATTGACACCGGAACCAAGGTTGTGATAACGTCACCCTGAATCATATGACGCCAGTGCGATTTCTGGTTCCACTGCTGGCGACCGTAGCTATACCGCCTGCCTCGACCATTATCTATCAGTTTCGAAGGAACGCCCTATGGCGCCGCGCCTGACCGATCGAAAGCACTTCTTTGTGTTAAGCCATCCCGCGTAGGAGACCACATGTCAAATAATAGAAGCCGGTACCTCTCATTAGCCGGGCTGGCATGTTCCGCCATGCTGCTGCCGCCTCTCAGCGCCCAATCGACTATACCCATTGTTTTCTCCGCCAACAATTCCGCCGACTACAGTCCGACCATCGCCCAAGGGTCACTATTCGCGGTATTCGGCGCTACTCTCGGGCCCCCAACACTCGTGCAGGCCTCCGCCTTTCCACTGCTCAACATATTGTCCGGAACATCTGTGACAGTCACGTCGGGATCGACGACCCTCAACTGTCCCATGATTTACACTTCCGAGGGGCAGGTCGCAGCGATTCTTCCGTCGAACACCCCCATAGGTCCGGCTAGCGTTACCGTCGCCTATTACGGAGTGACAAGTCCATACGGTTTTTCATCCACCCAGGTCACCGTCGCGGAGAGTTCGGTAGGGATCTTCACCATTACTGAAAGCGGCCTGGGCGGTGGCATTTTCACCGCGCTAGACTATACGCTGAAGACATTTGGCAATTCCGCGAAACCCGGCGAAATTGTGACAGCCTGGGCAACGGGCATTGGGCCGATCGATAGCCCCGACGATGTGCTGCCGACGAGTTTCCCGAACTTTCCGAACGTGCAGGTCTGGGTGGCTGGTCAAGCCGCTAGCATCGTTTATGACGGGCGCTCCGGTTGTTGTGCCGCCGTCGATCAGATTGCTTTCACGGTTCCCGGAGTTGCCAACGGATGCAACGTGCCGGTCACGATCGTCAGTGGAGGCGGCTCCAGTAACACCGTTGGCCTGCCCGTGAGCGGTTCGGGCGGGGCCTGTAGCGACAGTGGCCCCACGCTGCCGACGTCTTTCCTGACCAAGGGCGCCGCCGGACTGCCAGTCAACGTAGCGGCCATCTACATTGGACCGAAAGCCATTGGGAACGGCGGGGGAGTCGCGCAAGCCCTTGCCATACGCCTTTCAGCCGCGTTCCACACGCGCGTTCCCAAAGCAGACGCGGCGAGATTGATGCGGGCGTACGCCACGAAGAACCCGAGGGCAATTCGACTCGCCATGGCGAAGTACGCGCGTCAGTGGAAGGCCCTCGATGCGCGAACGAAGGCGAGCATTACGGCTCAAATCGGCCAAACGCAGGAGGGCGCGGCAGCGGTATTCGGAAGCTATGGCAGCGAAGGCGCCGCCGCTGCGATTGCGAGCGCGCAGTTACCTCCGGCCGGCGTCTGCGTCGCTCTTCCGCACAGTGTTTCTTCCGGGCTAGGGGCAACCAGCGCGGGCTTGGACGCGGGTCCTTCTCTTTCTCTAACCGGCGCCGCGGGTCCCGTAACCCTGAAGGAGATCTTCGACCGCAAGGGCCAGTACCATGGGGTGTTTGCGTCGTCTGTTATAGGCCCCAATGTCCCGTCGGGGTCTTATACAATCAGCGGATCGGGTGGAAAGGATGTGGGGGCATTCAGTGCGGTGATGACGGTTGGCAGTCATCTCGCCATCTCAAACAAGTCTTCGCTTGCCGCCATCGACCGGACGCAACCGTTGACCGTGACATGGACGGGCGGAGTTACGGGTAATTATGTCCTGATCGGTGGATATACTCCCAGCGCCTACTCCAACGGCGCTTATTTCTCAAATGCATATTTCGCCTGTGCAGAAGATGCGGGGAAGGGAAGTCTTACCATACCGAGTTATGTTCTTTCGTCCATGAATGTGACTGCCAATTCGCAAGGTATTCTTGGGATCTCACCCCATCCGCTGTCGAATCAGCTCGCGATTCCGGGCGTCGATCTCGCATACTTCATGGATGGAAGCAGCGATTCGGCGAATGTCACGTTCAAGTAATCCGTTGATCGTCTTGAGCGTGTGGCTGCTGGGGCCGCACAGCCACGGTTGTCCTTTGGCCAGGGTAAAATCACGACGAGTCATTAGCTCCACTTTCGCCTTGATGGCCCAAGAGGAGCACCGTCTCCGAGCGGATCCGACTGCGGCGGGAGGCCCCAAAATGGGGTTCCGACTCCAAACCTGCCGCAGCAAGATGGATCGGTTTGGCCTGAGTTCCATCGGGGTACAGCGCTTGTTATAACAGGATTTCTAGCATGCCAAAGATATCTGTAACCTGGGCCTGGTAGGGGGCGTTGTAGGCTGTGATGAGGCGAACATGCGACTGCTGATTCTGGCGCCAATGCTGGCGGCGGGGACGTTAGACGCGCAACTGCCCGAAACGATTATCCGGACCACGACACGGCTGGTGCAAGTCAACGTGATTGTAACCAAACATGGCGCCCCAGTACCGGGCCTGAAGAAAGAGGATTTTCAGGTTTTCGACAACGGCAAGCGGCAGGAAATCAGGCTATTTTCCGAGGAGACGCGGGCAATCCTGCCGTCGGCAGATTCGCCATTGCCCAAGGGCACGTTCACCAATCAGCTCGAACAACGGTCGGGAACGCCGGCGGCGGTTACGGCAATTCTGCTGGATGGTGTGAATACGCGCTTTTCCGACCAAGCCTATGCGCGGCAGCAGGTGGTGACGTTTCTTAAGCAGATCCAACCGGAGGACCGGATTGCGCTCTACACGCTGGATAGCCGCGGCCTGAAGGTACTGCACGACTACACCACGGATTCCTCGGACCTGCTGGCGAAACTGGCAAAGTATCAGGGGGACATTGCGCCGGATGTGACCGGGGTAAGCGAATTCAGCGATGCGCTGGGCGGGTGGCTGGAGAGCAGGGGGAACAGCCTGGAGAGGGCGTACTATCTCAACGACCGGATTCAGCAGACCCTGCACGCCATCGAGTTCATTGCCGACAATCTGGCTGCCCTGCCCGGCCGCAAGAACCTGATCTGGGTTTCGAGCGCGTTTCCCTTGCAGATTGGATTCTTTGGCAATTCCGGGGGAGGTGGAGGTGGCGGGGCCTCGGCAGCGCGGAGCGGGAGTGCGGGCATGCCGGGTATGGGGCGAGGGAACTCGGGCGGTTTTCCGCGCCAACCACGCCAGCAGCAGACGTGGACCACGGATACCGACCAGGCCGTGCGCGCGCTGAACAACGCGAACCTGGCGATCTATCCCGTGGATGCGCGCGGGCTGGTGGCTTCCGCCTCGCCGCGCGTTTCATCCCGAGTCTATGTCAACCAGGGAACCATGTTCGAACTCGCGGGCCGCACAGGAGGGCGCGCGTTGGTGAATACCAACGATATCGCGGGCGCGATCCGGACGGCGATCGAGGATTCCTCGCTGACTTACACGCTGGGCTTTTACCCGGAAAACGACAAGTTCGATAACTCGTTTCACAACCTGAATGTAAAGCTGGTGGACTTTCCGCATCTGGAGCTGCGATACCGGAAGGGCTATCTGGACCAGAGCACTCCGCCGCAAGAAGAAGGCGTACGCAAGGCGGCGCTGCGGGATTCCGTTGTGAGTCCGATGGACGCTAACGGCATCGGGCTGCGCGCCAACGTACACGAGACCAGTGCGGGTTTCGACGTTACCCTGCGGGTGGACCCGAAATCGATCCTACTCGATCCACAAGGGGACCGATGGGCGGGGAAGCTGGACCTTCTGTTCGTGGAAAAGGATGCGCACGGCGCGCAGACTTACGGCGTAGATGACACTCTCTCGATGGAGCTGAAGCAACAGAATTACGACCGCATGCAGCGGGAAGGTTTGACGTACCACCGGGTGCTGCCACGGACGGACAAAGCGAGTGAGTTACGGGTAGTGGTGCGGGACGCGTCGACTGGAGCGGTGGGCAGCATTACGGCGCCCTTCAGCGCGATTCCTTCGCAACCGTAGGGGGGCGCCAACCGCTAACCGCGGATGGGCCAATCGTTTCCATCGGCCAGTTCGTCAGAGAAACCGCGTCGATCACGCGGCCGCCGACTTCCACCGGAATCGTCCTGTCTAACGCATTAACAATCGGCATTTGGGCGCGGCGCGCGTTAGCAAGCAATGGTGGCGTACTTCGGGTCACTCAGCTTGCGGCGAAACTCCGCATCGGAAACTGCGGCCGCAAGCTTGTCAGTCTCGTCCAGGCCCTGCCGGATTTGGGCGTCGAGCTCACTCTGGTGCTCGTAGTAGTAGGTCAGGGCACCGTGGATCTGGGCCAATGACAGATGCGGGTGTTGAAAATGGATCTCCTCCGGGCTCCACCCGTAGGCGATCTTGTCGAGTACGACCTCGATGACCTTAACTCTCGTGTCGCCAATCCAGGCTACCCCCTGGCCATCGAGTTCAATCTGCGTCGCGAAGACAGCGGTCACGAATTCTCTCCCCGGCTCCAGTATACGCTTCGCCTGTCGCCAGCCATTAAGGCCGTTGGCGAGCGAAAGTGCTTGCCCCACCGATCAGCGGCCAAGCGCGCTGCGCTGCTCCCAACTCTCAGCCGCCAGCCCCGTATCTACTCGATCCATCGTGATGCAGCTCTCCACCGGACAAACCAGCCAGCACAAATTGCACCCCACACACTCCTGTTCATCCACTTTGGGAATGCGCGGCGCCGGTGTGTGCGCCGTGTCCACCGCCACTACCGCGGGTGTTTGGGCCGGGCGCGCTCGGCTCTCGGCCACGAGTTGCTCAGGAGTGCTAACGCCATCCAGATGGATGCACTGGTGCGCGCCATCCCAGCACGCGATGTAACACAGATCGCAGCCGATGCAAAGCTCCGGATGAATGCGCGCGACGATCTTGTAATTCAGATCCAGATGCTTCCACTCGGTGACCCGCTCCAGGCTGCGGCCGCGGAAGTCGTCGAGCGAGCGAAATCCCTTCTCGTCCATCCAGTTGCTCAGCCCTTCGATCATGTCTTCGACGATCCGATAACCGTAGTGCATCACTGCCGTGCACACTTGCAGGCTGTGGCAACCCAACAGCAGGAACTCGGCCGCCTCGCGCCAGCCGGATATGCCGCCGATACCGGAAACCGGCAGCCCGCACTCCGGGTCGCCCGTAAGCTGCTGCACCATGTGTAGGGCGATGGGTTTCACAGCCGGGCCGCAATAACCGCCGTGGCTCGAGCGTCCGCCCACGTCCGGCCGGGGAGTGAAAGTATCCAGATCGATACCGGTGATGGAATTCAGCGTGTTGATAGCCGAAAGTCCGTCGGCCCCGCCTGCCTTGGCCGCGCGCGCGATGGCGCGAATGTCGCCCACATTGGGCGTCAGCTTCACCAGCACGGGCGTGCGCGCCACTTCCTTGACCCACTCCGTGATCAGCTTGGTGTAGTCGGGCACCTGGCCGACGGCGCTGCCCATACCCCGCTCGCTCATACCGTGCGGACAGCCGAAGTTCAACTCCAGGCCGTCGGCGCCGGCGTCTTCGGCGCGGCGCACGATCTCATGCCAGGCTTCGCGGCGCGATTCCACCATCAGCGAGGCGATCACGGCGTGCTTCGGATAGTGTTTCTTCACGTCGGCGATTTCCCGGAGATTGGTCTCGATGGGCCGGTCGGTGATCAGCTCGATGTTGTTCAGACCCATCATGCGCAGGCCGTTCCAATCCACCGAGGAGTAACGCGAGGACACATTGACTATCGGCTCGCCGATGGTCTTCCAGACCGCGCCGCCCCAGCCGGCGTCGAATGCGCGCTTCACCTGGTCGCCGCAGTTACTGGGCGGTCCCGATGCGAGCCAGAAGGGATTGGGCGACTGGATGCCGGCGAAGGTGGTGGTCAGGTTAACGCTCATAGGTCGTGGCGCAGGCGCTCCTGCCGGCGCATGCAAGCTTTCGGCCGGTGAGGACCGCGTAAGAGGATTCCTGGCCTGCGGGAGCCGCCTCAAAGGCGGCTGCGGGCAAGATTGCCCGCCCCACATCGCCGAAAGGTGGCCTGTTGCTCGGATGCGCGGTGAGACTGAGAGCGCGACCGGGGGGTCGCGCGCGGACGAGGGCGTCCGCCCCACTTTGGCTAGCCATATATCTCCTCCAGCCGCCGCGCGATTGCCGCCGCCGCCCGATTGCCCTCCGCCACGGCGTCCACCACCTCGCGGCCGCCGTTGACGCAGTCGCCTCCGGCAAAGTATCGCGGATTGCTGGTCTGGCCGGTCGAGGGATCCACTGCCACGCAGCCCCCCGCGAGTTGGATGTCGCGGAACTGAGAGAGAAACTCGATCAATCGGGATTGTCCGATCGACGGGATAACCATGTCGCACTCCAATTGGAAATTGGAGCCGGGGATCGGTTGCGGCTGGCGGCGGCCCCTGCGGTCCGGCGGACCCAGTTCCATGCGCACGCATTCGACGGACTCCACCGAATCCTTCCCGTGTATGGCCACCGGCTGCGTGAGCCAACGGAAGCGGATGCCCTCCTGTTTCGCCAGGTCGTACTCGAACTGAAACGCGGGCATTTCGGTTTCGCTGCGGCGGTACAACACGAGCACCTGCTCGGCGCCCAGCCGCAGGGCTGCGGTGGCCGCATCGATGGCTGTATTGCCTCCGCCGACGACTACCACGCGCCGGCCCACGCGGGCGCCCTTGTGGGTCTTGTATTCCGCGATCAGACGCAGCGCATCGACTACGCCGGGCAGGCCGTCTCCTGGAATTTGCAACGGTTGCGCGGGACCGAGCCCCACCGCGAGGAAGATAAAGTCGAACTGTTCCTCCAGCTCTTTGATGCGCAGCTCGCCGCCGATTGCCACACCCAGCCGGAACTCCACGCCCAAAGCGCGCACCAACTCGACCTCTTTCTGGCTGTCGGAGGGGCTGAACTTGTATTCGGCCACTCCATACGTGTTCAATCCTCCGGCCAGAGGGCGGCTGTCAAAAATCGTGACGGAGAAACCCTGCTGGCGCAGCCGGGCCGCGCAGGCCAGCGCTGCCGGGCCGGCGCCGATGCATGCTACGCGCCCAGGTCTGGCTGCCGGCGGCGCAGGCAAGCCGCGGCCGGCATTGTAGAAATGGTCCATCGCATGGCGTTGCAGCCGTCCAATTTCGATGGGATGCTGGTTGTACCGGTGCATCACGCAAGCGCCCTCGCACAACACGTCCACGGGACACACGCGCGAGCAGCTCAAGCCCAGGATGTTGGCGTTCAGTATCGTCATCGCCGAGCCGCCAATATTTTCGCTGGCGATTTTCTTGATGAAGCCGGGGACGTCGATATGGGTAGGGCAGGCGTTGCTGCACGGCGCGTCGAAACAGTAGAGACATCGATTCGCTTCCACCAGCGCCTCACGGCGGCCGAGCGGCGGGTGAATTTCGGAAAACTTGGCGGCGAATTCCTGTTCCGTTATCATTGGTTCAAGCCGTCACCAGTGCGCCGTACATGTCGGGCCGCCGGTCGCGGAAGAATTGCCAGGTCCTGCGCACCTCGGCGATCATATCCAGATCCAGATCGGCGGTCAGCACTTCATCCTGGTCGCGGGATGCCTGCGCGATAATCTGGCCGCGCGGGTCGCAGAAGTAGCTCGAGCCGTAAAACTCACCGATGTTCCAGGGGGCTTCCACGCCCACGCGGTTGATAGCGCCGATGTAATATCCATTCGCCACGGCATGCGCGGGCTGCTCCAGCTTCCATAGATGTTCACTCAAGCCCGCGACGGTGGCTGAGGGATTGAAGACGATCTCCGCGCCGTTGAGACCCAGCGCCCGCGCGCCCTCAGGGAAGTGGCGATCGTAGCAAATGTAAACGCCGATCCGCGCCACACCCAGGTCGAATACGGGATAGCCCAGGTTGCCTGGCCGGAAATAGAATTTCTCCCAGAAACCTGGCGCCACGTGCGGAATATGGGTCTTGCGGTATTTCCCGAGATAGCTGCCATCCGCCGAAATGACCGCGGCGGTATTGTAGTACACGCCCTCCTGCTCCTTTTCGTAAACGGGGACGATCAAGGCGATCCGGTGTTGGCGGGCCACATCGCGCATGAGGCTTACCGTAGCGCCCTCCGGCACGGGCTCCGTGAAATCGTACCATTTCGGCTGCTGCTCGGCACAGAAATACGGACCGTAGAAGAGCTCCTGCAGGCATACGATTTGGGCGCCCGCCTCGGCGGCCTGGCGTATATACGCCAGGTGCTTGTCGATCATGGCTCGTTTGAGCTGCTCCAGAGACAGATCCGGCGAGGCCGGGCTGCGCGCCTGGATTAGAGAACAGCGGACGAGACGTGGCATGCGTGCACTCCTGTCGATCGCACCATTATAGCGTTGCCGGGCTTGTGGCATCCCCATCGGCGGGTCTATAGTGTCATAATATTCCGATCCGATTCAGCAGCAGGGGGAGATGACTTTATGACCGCACAAGAAGGGACCCGAAGGGTTGCCATCTGGCTGGCTTGCACCTTTTGCGCCGTCTTTGGCATGTTCGCTCAAACCACGGGGAATCTCCGGGGGACGGTGAAAGATCCCTCCGGACTGGTGATCGCGGAGGCCAAGGTCACGGCCACGCTGGAAGGGACCAGCACCAGCCGCACCGCCACTACGGACGCTAAGGGCGATTTCGTGATCCCTACGCTGCCGGTGGGGCCGTACACCGTGGAAATTGAAACCACAGGCTTCAAGAAATTCGTCCAACACGTAGACATTACCCTCGGTCACGTGGTGGTGGTGGACGCGACGCTGCAGATCGGCGAGGTCACCCAGAGCGTCACCGCGGAAGCTGAGGCGCCGCTGGTGGAAACCACCAGCACACAGTTGGGCGCGGTGATGAATTCCCGCGCGGTGGTGAACCTGCCGCTGAATACGCGCGATACATACCAGTTGTTGCAGCTACAGCCTGGCGTCCAGTCGCAGCAAGGTTACTCCCTGTTCGCCGGCAGCGAAAATGCCGGCGTGGTCTCGGTGAACGGCGGACGCGGACGCGCCAATAATTTCAATGTGAACGGCGGCGATGCCAACGATCAGTTTGTGGCCATACCGGCGGTCGAGCCGTCTCCGGACACTATCGAAGAATTCCGGGTCCTTACCAATACCTTCGACGCCGAATATGGACGGAATTCCGGATCGGTGGTGAATGTAGTGACCAAGGGCGGCACCAACGAATTCCACGGCGATGCGTATGAATTCTTCCGCAATACGGACCTGGACGCCCGCGGTTTTTTCGATACGACCAGACCCGATTTCCACCAGAACCAATTCGGCGCCACATTCGGCGGACCCATCAAGAAGGACAGGACCTTCTTCTTCGTCTCCGTCGAGGACCGCCAGATTCTGCAGGGCATCCCGTCCGACCTAGTGACTGTGCCGACCGCGGCCGAGCGGAACGGCGATTTCTCGCAGGGGCCGAGCGGGGCGCAGAGCACCTTTGCCGGGACGCTGAACGATAATTACCTCGCCAACGCGCTCAACAGCCGCTCGGGTTGCGCCACTGCGGTGGCGTCCGAAGGCGGCATGCCGATCGCCGCGGGGAACCCGTGGGCCGGCATTTTCCCCAATAACCAGATTCCCACCCAGTGCTTCGACCCGACGGCAGCGGCTCTGATGAACCGGTACGTGCCTCTGCCCAACAGCGGCTTCAATGTTTATCAATCGGTGCCCAACCAGTCGGAACAGGGACTACAGTCCACGCTGCGGATCGACCAGCATATCAGCGATCACCACCAATTGAGCTTCTATTACTACTTCGATAACGACACGCAGTTGCCGCCCTTTTCCAATTTTGAAGCCGCGGGCGCCAATGTGCCAGGTTTCGGATCGCAATACACTACGCGGAACCAGCAGTTCAACTTGAGCGAGACCTGGACAGCTACCCCGTCCTTGGTCAACGAAGCACGGTTCACTTATTTCCGGGAAGGCCAGCTCGACTACAACCATCCCCAGAATACGCAGCTCATCAACAACGTTTGCGGTTCCGCGGTGTCCGCGGCCAATTGCTTCGCCGTTCCGGGCAGCCCGCAAGCCGGAATCACTCCGAATCTAGGGGCCAGCCATGAGGGAGTGCCCTTTATCTCCGCCAGTGGCGGGTTCGCCATTGGCAACAACTCCGAGGGCGAACTGCCGCAGGTCGGCAACAGTTTCCAATGGTCGGACAGCGTGAGCAAAGTCGCTGGGAATCATACCCTGAAGTTCGGCGCGGATGTACGCCGGATGCGCTTCGACCAGACGCTGTACTACAACGTGAACGGCACTTTCTCTTTCACCAGCGGAGGAACCAACGACGTCGGGTCCGACGATATTTTCCCGGATTACTTGTTGGGTCTGCCGAACACTTATTCGCAAGGCTCGGCGCAGCATGAGAACGTACGCAGCACGTCGGTCTACGTGTTCGCGCAGGATAGCTGGAAGCTGCGCCCGAATCTCACTCTCAATTACGGCCTGCGGTGGGAATTGGATACGCCGCTCACCGATATCGGCCATCATGTGCAGACCTTCCGGCCGGGTCAGGTGACGTCGATCTATCCCTGCCAGTTGGACGCCAATAATCCGCTGGTACAACAGTTTGGATCCACGGATTGCAGCGAGACAGGCCCCGCCAATGCCGTCTTCCCGCTGGGCTTGGTTTTCCCCGGCGATGCGGGAATACCGAACGGGATGACCCAGACTTATTACAAGGCCTTTGCGCCGCGCATCGGACTGGCATGGAGTCCGTCGGCGGATTCCGGCTTTCTACACGCGCTGTTCGGCGCGCCGGGCAAGACCAGCATCCGCGCCGGCTGGGGCATCTTTTACAATCCCATCGAGCAACTGGTGCTCGAACAGTTCAGCGCCGAGCCGCCGTTCGGCGGCAGCACTTCTCTGTCGAACCCCATGTTCAATACTCCTTTTCTCGGCCAGGACGGAACGGTGAATCCGAACCCGTTCAATGGCATCCTCAACCCGACACGCGGCCAGGCGGTGGATTGGTCTTCGTTCCGGCCGATACTTCTCTATGGCCAGTTCCAACCGAACATGCGGACCCAGTATTCCGAGCAGTACAACCTCACCATTCAGCGTGAACTGCGCGGCGACGTGCTCTTTCAGATCGGCTACGTGGGGACACAGGCGCACCGCTTGCTCGCCTCGTATGACTTGAACTACGGGCAGGCGCAGCCATGTCTCGATCTGAACGCCGTGCTGGGCGCGGGCACCTGCGGACCCTTCGGCGCAGACAGTTCTTATACCATCCCAGCGGGCGCCATCCCGGCGGGATTTGTGTTCCACTTACCCTATGGTCCGCAATCTACAATCACAGGTCCGAACGCCAACCCTATCACACTGGTCGGCTTGCGGCAGTACTCATCGCCTAACTGCAATCCTCTGACGGGCACCGGTTGTCCGCCGGATGGAGTCCCCGTGTTCTCCAGCATCTTCACCGAAAATACGGTTGCTAACTCGAATTACAACTCACTACAGGTCAGCGCCGAAAAGCGCTTCTCGCATGGATTGCAATTCCAGGCTGCATACACTTTCAGCAAGTCTATCGACGACGCCTCCAGCTTCGAGAACATGCTGAACCCGCTAGATTTCAGGGACAGCCGGGCTCTTTCGTTGTTCGATGCCCGGAACCGGTTCGTCGTCAGCTATGTCTACCAGTTTCCGCACGCGGAGATCCACGGCCTCGCCGGCAAAGTTCTTAACGGCTGGCAGACCGCTGGCATTGTGACTTTCCAGAGCGGATTCCCCATCCCCATCATGTCGTCTGACGACCTCGAGTTGATGGATAGCTCATTCTTTCAATATCCCGGCGAGCCGAATCAGGTGGCCCCGCTGCAGCGCTTGAATCCGCGGAACCCGCTGAATGAAGCGTTCAATCCAGACATCTTCCAGCCCCAGGCGTTGGGCACCATCGGCGATGCTTCCCGCTCGGTTTGTTGCGGTCCCGGCATCAATAATATCGACTTCAGCCTGATGAAGGATACGCAACTGGCGGAACGCTACAAAATGGAATTCCGCGCCGAGTTCTTCAACATCGTCAACCACGCACAGTTCACGAAGGTGGATGGCAATATTTCCGACGGCGATCCGGCGCAAGGCGGCACCTTCGGCAAAGTTCTACAGGCACGCGACCCGAGACTGGTGCAGTTCGCGTTGAAGTTGATTTTCTAGGGGGGAGCATGAAACTCATAGGAGCCATTTTTGCAACGGGGCTGGCAGGGATGCTATTCGCCCAGCAACCCAAGGCCAATGTCGAGACCGCGGGAGGTGGCGACAGGCCCCTCACCAAAGGCCCGGTACTCTATCGGTTCTACTGCGCACCCTGTCACGGCAAGGATGGGAAAGGCGGCGGTCCGGCTGCCGGCGCTCTCAAGACCGCTCCCACCGATCTGACGCAACTTGCCAAGAGCCATGGCGGAAAGTTTCCGCTAGGGACCGTTCGCCAAGTGCTCGGCGGGGGAACGTCCACGCCCGCGCATGGTTCTGAAGAGATGCCGATCTGGGGGCCGATTTTTCGGGCGATGACTCCCGATCAGAACATCGCGAAGCTGCGGGTGGATAATCTGCTGCGCTACCTGGAATCCATCCAGGAAAAGTAGTGGGGCACGCTTCAGCGCGGGGCGCGCTCTGGACGGGACGGCTTCAGTTGGGTTGGCAGGCGGAAGCGCCTGCCCCACCCCAGCACCTATCTGCCAGGCAGTACAGCAGCGCCAGCAACGCGCTCTTTCTCGTCAGGAAAATGGCATACTAAAACGAGCCCGATTTAGCAGTCGACACTTGACGATTCCAAAGGACCTTTTTAAAGATGTACCCAGCCCTGCAAAGAGAAATCGAGACCTACGAAAAGCGCACGCCCAAATCGCGCGAAGCGCATCGGCGGGCCGTCGAGCGCGTGCCGCTCGGCGTGGCCAGCAACTATCGTTACTATCCGCCATATCCGCTCTTCGTCCGCGAGGGCCACGGCAGCCGCATACAGGACGTGGACGGCAACGAATACATCGACCACAATCTCTGCTACGGCGCGTTGATGGCCGGCCACTGTCATCCGGCGGTGATGAAAGCGGTGGAGGAGCGGCTGCGCATCGGCACGCTATTCGGCATGCCGCATGGAATGGAGCTGGAGCTCGCCGAAGAAATCTGCGCGCGTTATCCGGTGGATATGGTGCGCTTCGGCAACAGCGGCTCGGAAGTCACCATGCACTCCCTGCGCCTGGCCCGCGCCGCCACTGGCCGCAGCAAGATTATCAAGATGGAAGGCGGCTATCATGGCGGTCACGATGCCATTTCAGTCAGCGTGAAGCCGAAGGGGGACCAGTTCGGCGATCCTGAAAATCCCACGCCCGTGGTGTCGAGCGCCGGCGTCCTTAAGGGGACCACGGACGCGACGCTGGTGGCGCCGTTCAACAATTTGCCCGCGGTGGAGCGGCTCTTCCGGGAGAACCCGGGGGAAATCGCGGCGGTGATCCTCGAACCCATCATGATGAATATCGCCTTCTGCATGCCCGATGAAGGCTATCTGCAAGGCTTGCGCGAAATCACACGAAAGCACGGCGGGCTGCTCATCATGGACGAAGTCAAGACAGGCGCGAAGCTCGCCTGGGGCGGCGCCTGCGAATATTTCGACGTCAAGCCGGACATCGTCTGCCTGGGCAAATCCATTGGCGGCGGTTTTTCGTTGGCGGCGTTCGGCGCCACGCGCGATATCATGGACGTGATCGCCACGCAGAAGATGTTCCACGCGGGCACCTACAATACGAACCCGGTGGTGATGGCGGCGGGCATCGCAACGTTCCGGCACGTGCTGACCCGCGACGCTTACACGCACATCAATCAGCTTAATCGCAAGCTGGTGGATGGATACCAGCAGATCATCGAGAAGACGGGCATGGTGGCATACGCCGATGGCGCGGGCGCCAATGGCGCGCTGCTGCTCTATCCGCAGCGCATTCGCAACTATCGCGATTGGTATCACGTGGACGAGGACATCTGGACGCATTACTGGTTCGCCATGGTGAATCGCGGGGTTCTCGCGCAACCGTACTGGTGGGATGAGCAATGGACTATCTCCGTGCAGCACACCGAAAAGGACATCGACCATCATTTGGAAGTGTTCGCGGAGGTGGCGCCCGCGCTGGCTGTCGCGCAGCAGGAACGCACGGCGGTGGGCGCGCACGTTTAGCTGTGGAGTCACAAATTCTCTGTGATTCTCAACCGGTCTAAGCGCTACATGTGGGGCAGGCGCTTTCGCCTGCCAACCCCACAAGTCCATTCATCGCCGGCTGGCAGCGAATCCCGGCGATTCGCCGGTTGGCAGGCGAAAGCGCCTGCCCCACCTAATTCATGAGCAGCGACGCCGCCATCAGCGAAGGCAGGCCCCAGCTCAAGCGAGCCCTGGGCGCGTGGGACCTGACCTTCCTCTCCGTCGTGGCGATCGCGAATCTCAACCTGGTGCCGGTGATCGCGGCCAGCGGACCTGTCACCGTTTGGCTCTGGGCGGCGGCGCTGCTGCTGTTTCTCCTGCCGCAAGGCATCACGGTCATCGAACTGGCACACCGCTTCCCCGCCGAGGGCGGACTCTATGTCTGGACGAAAGAGATGTTCGGCGATTTCCACGGGTTCATGTGCGGCTGGGCCTATTGGACGACGAACATGTTCTACCTCCCCACCCTGCTGTTTTACATGGGTGGAATTCTGGCGTATGCCGGACCGAAGGGCGCGGCTGACCTGGCGGAAAACCGCGTGTTCTTCTTTCTGCTGACGGTGGGTTTGCTTTGGCTGACGGCGCTGCTGAACATTCGCGGACTCGGCGTGGGCAAGTGGGTGAACAACTCCGGCGGCTGGGGCACGCTGATCGGCGCCGCGGTGCTTGTCGCTCTCGCAGTCGCGGCTGTCTGGCGCCACGGGATTGCGCTGCCGGCCAGCAGCTTCGCCATTCACGAAATCGACTGGCCCACGGTGTCCGCATTCGGAGTGATCTGCTTCGGCCTGGTGGGGCTGGAGCTGGGGCCGGTAATGGGCGACGAAATTCGCGACCCCCAACGCAGCGTGCCCAGGGGCGTCTTGTGGGGAGGCATTCTGGCCGGGCTGGTCTACGTGACCGCTACGCTGGCCTTGCTCCTGGCAGTCCCGCAGCAGGAAGTCAAAGTCGTGCAGGGTGTGTTGCAGGCGGTCGACAAGATGACCTCCGGCGGAACGCGGTGGATCCTGCCGGCGCTGGCGGTGGTGCTGGCCGTGGCACTGGCTGGCGCGACTTCTGCATGGCTGAGCGGATCGGCCCGCATCCTTTTCGTTTCCGGCATCGACCGGTATCTGCCGAAGGTGCTGGGCAAGGTGCATCCGAAGTTCGCCACTCCGCACGTCGCGATTCTGGCGATGACCGCGCTGTCGTCGCTGCTGGTCTCGATGAGCTTCATCGGAGCCACCGTGAAAGAAGCGTACGTAACTTTGCTGGATCTCTCCGTGGTGCTGCAGATGATTTCCTATCTCTATCTGTACGCGGCCCTGGCGCGCGTGGCCTTTGGCCGGACCGCCGGCGATGGGTATTACGGAAAGGCGCGCCTGCGTTTCGCGGCCATCGGCGGGCTGGCGGCCACAGTGGTGGGCGGCGCCGTAGCCTTCGTGCCTTCACGCCAGATCGATTCCATCTGGCGCTTCGAGTCGAAGATGGTTCTGACTTGCGCGCTGTTTATGGGCCTGGCGGCGGGCCTGTTCTGGTACTATTCGCGCCGCCGCGCGGCATAATCGGTTGTATGGCCATCGCATCGATCAACCCAACCAGCGGCGAAACCTTGAAAGTCTTCGATCCGCTCTCGCCGGCGGCGCTCGCACAAAAGATCGAACTCGCCTGGACCACGTTTCAGCGCTATCGCCGAACCTCGTTCGCCCAGCGCGCCGTATGGCTCGAGAACGCCGCCCGCAATCTCGAAGATGGCAAGCAGGAGTTCGGCCGCATCATGACCACCGAGATGGGCAAGACCCTGAAATCCGCGGTCGCGGAAGCGGAGAAGTGCGCCTGGGCCTGCCGCTATTACGTGGACAATGGCGAGCGGCACCTGGCCGACGAAGCCATCGCGACCAATGCCTCGCGCAGCTTCGTGCGCTACCAGCCGCTCGGCCCCGTGCTGGCGGTGATGCCCTGGAATTTCCCTTTCTGGCAGGTGTTCCGATTCGCGGCGCCGGCGCTGATGGCGGGCAATGTGGGCCTGCTGAAGCATGCTTCGAACGTGCCGCAGTGCGCCCTGGCCATCGAGGATGTACTTCGCCGCGCGGGCTTTCCGGAGGGCGCTTTCCAGGCGCTGCTGATCGGAGCGAGTCAGACAGCTTCCGTGCTGGCGGACGCCCGCGTGGCCGCTGCCACGCTGACTGGTAGCGAGCCCGCCGGCCGCTCCGTGGCGAGCATTTGCGGCGACCGCATTAAGAAGACGGTTCTCGAGTTGGGCGGCAGCGATCCTTTCATCGTCATGCCCAGCGCCGATCTGGACGAGGCCGTGTCGACAGCGGTGAAGGCGCGGACGATCAACAACGGGCAGTCCTGCATTGCGGCCAAGCGATTCATCGTCGCTGGCGGTATCTACGACGAATTCGAACGGCGCTTCGTCGGGCACATGCGGGCACTAAAGGTGGGCGATCCATTGGCGGTTGAGACCGACGTTGGTCCGCTGGCGACGAGCGCCATCCGCGAGGAATTGCACGCGCAGGTCGAGCGCGCGGTTTCGGCCGGAGCTCGCCTGCTGCTCGGCGGGCACATAATCGACGGCGTGGGCTTCTTCTATGAACCGACGGTGCTGACCGGAGTTCCGCGGCAGTCGGACATCTTCCGGGAAGAGCTGTTCGGGCCGGTGGCCATGCTCTTCCGTGTGAAGGATGCCGCCGAAGCCATCGACGTCGCAAACGATTCACCATTCGGCCTCGGTTCGAGCGTCTGGACACGCGATGAAGCGGAGCAGGGGCTGTTCATCGATGAAATCCAGGCAGGCGCGGTTTTCGTGAACGGCATGGTCGCCTCGGATCCCCGTTTGCCCTTTGGAGGCGTGAAGCATTCCGGCTACGGCCGCGAGTTGGGGGTCCTCGGGATACGCGAGTTCGTCAACGTCAAGACGGTCTGGTGCAAATGAGCGGAGCGTATGCTTGCTCCTGGCCTGGGCGACACTCGACAGATTTGGAAAGGCGTCGAAAGTGTCGAAAGTGTCGAACCGTGTGTGGTGGGCTGGACTGGGCGACACTCGACGGATTTGGAAAGGCGTCGAAAGTGTCGAATTGTGTCGAACCGTGAGTGACAGCGTGGGCTGGGCGGCACTCGACAGATTTGGAAAGGCGTCGAAAGTGTCGAATTGTGTCGAACCGTGTTTTGCATGGATGCATTTTGCCGCCGGCCCGGTTGGCAGGCGGAAGCGCCTGCCCCACCCGGCGGTTGCTGGAATTGTCAAAGAACACGTGGGCGCACTGGTTACCACCCCGGTATCAGGCTAGCACGAGGCTGCAAGGATGCGGAGGAATTGCCGGCCATTGAGTCCGTTATTTCAGAGAGATGGCGAGAATTCTCAGCTTGTGATCGATAGAGGCTTCTTCAACTCGCGTCCGGTGAGTTTGCGCTGGCGAAGGTAGATCCGGCGGTGACGCTGCGGAACTAGTAGCCGCCCGCCCTGCGCTGTCGGCGCAGACCCGACTGTCGCCTCGCGGTACGAAGCGTAGGTACCAGCTTTCTTCGCTCACTACTTCTTACAAAGCTTTTACAAATCCGCGCTCCACACGAACCCAGCGTTTGCTAGCTTGTGAAGTTGGCAACAAGGAGGGCTATGCGGACCTACCGATTGAGTGTTGCAGTTTTCGGTTTCACGGCGATGCTGAGCCTCAGCGCGCTTCCAGCCACAGCGCAAGAGGCTAGCACCGGCTGCACGCCGAACGGAAACAAGTTTAATCTGGCGCCGCTGAAGAACGCCGTCGGACAGTTCGACGAAAGCGTGGCCGTCCTGCCCGGGGCCGGACTCAACGGCGCGGACCTGGTAATCGGCACGGCATTGGACACGCGGGCGCTGCCGCCGGTCGGCTTTGTAGGCGACATTATGGCCGATGCGATCTACGTCCAGCGCGACGCTTCTGACTGTGGCGCGGATCTGGAAGGGGAACTGCCCTACATCGTTACGGGCGACCTCGGGAGTTTCGAGATATTCGGACATCCCATCGTCGTGGCGGATCCGGCGCACGGCGCTTTCTTTGTCGCCGATCTCAGGTACAACGGACCCGGCCTGGCGGTGGGGCTGCTCAAGACCACGCCGGCGATTCTTCTCAATACCACCCAATGCCCGAACGGAACGGTGGCTGGCACAGGGGTCTGCTTCGTGCAGTCCGCCCAGATCGCCAATTACGAGACGTTCAGCACGATCACCGATTTGTTCGATCCTTCGATTGCTGTGGACCAGCGGACCACGGGGACGGGCGCCGGCGATGTGTACGTGGCCAGCGCTCAGACCAACCTTGCCGGCCTCAATAATCCTACTTCCGTCACGCTTTCCGCTTGCGCCAACAACATGCAAGTCTGCAGCTCTTCGGTCACCGTCAGCGGCACGGACCAGCGGGCCGGCGCTCCCTGGGTTTATGTGCGGCCCGATGGCGGCATCACAGTCTCCTACGTGAATGCGGTCAAGGTCAGTCCCAGCAGTCCGCTCGACATCCGCTTCGTGAACTGCACGCCGGGCGGCGCCCCCCATCCCCCCACTTGCGCCGCGCCCGTCCCGGTCCTGACCGAAGACCAACCCACGGGCATCCCCGGCGAGGTCCAGCTTAGCCCGCAGAATATCAACCCGGTACTGCTGGAGTCCCCGGACCCCATGCTTCCCAAGCACATTGACCGGCTGGAAAGCGACGGCACAACCGTGACTACGTTCCTGGTGTACGACCGTTGCGACGTTCCCCTGTACGCCGTGGGTGATCTCTACCCGCTTTGCCCGAAAACCGACGTAGTGGTCACCAGTTCGACCGATGGCGGCGCGACTTGGTCTCCCATCCAGAAAGTGTCCGCTGCCGATGGCCAGCAATTGTTCGGCAACCTTGCTTTGGACGCATCTACCGGCACCGTGAACGTTGCCTACTACTCGACCGAGAACGACCCGCTGAAGACGCGTATGCAGGTCTTTCTGGCGCAGATCCTGCCGGGCGAAACGACTGCCGGCACGCCGCAACAGATCACGTCGGAGCTTTATGACGGCGCGCTCGGTGGTTTCAATAATACCGAAAGCCTGCCCGGCAACTATCTTGGCATCGCCGCCGGGGGGACCGGAGTAGCCGGCCAAAGCGTTGTCTATATCCACTTCACGGGGAGCGTCGCCGATGGCGTCTACAATGGCGTGCCGTTTCCTGTCATCAACAATATCCTGACCAGATTCCAGTATTAGGGAACCCGGAGAACCAAGATGAAAATACTGAAGATCGGCCTGATTGCCTGCCTGTTCGGTTCGATGATTCCCGAGCCGCTCGATTCGCAGAATACGCCGCGCCCCCGAGCGAGGGCAAAACGTCCACCGATTCCGGCGAACTTGCAACGCTCGGCAACCCTCAGATTCCTGGCTTCCGAGGAAGGCCGCAGCCTGATGCAGGTTTCGGGACATCCTTTGTCAAGGTATCTCAACCAGGCGTTCGGGGATCCTTCGCCGGCGGCGCTGGAGGCGGCCCAATCCCGCCTGCCGCGCATCACGACCGCTTCCAGTGAGCCCGGAGCAGCCCCGGCGGCCACGGTGCCTTGCACTGGGAGTTCCGGCGCGCGCTTCAACCTGGAGCCGCGGGCCGGCGCCGTACCCCAGCAAAGCGCGGCAGCCGACTTCATCCTGAACGGCGCGGGCTCTGGTGCGGACTTGATCGTGCAGACGGCCAACGACTACCGGGGTTCGTTCGCCACCAGCACCTGGGATAACAGCACCAGCGGCTATTACGTCCATCGCTCGAGCACCGCCGATTGCAGCGTGCAGTTTGAAGGCGGCCTGCCGAGTTTCACCTTTCAAGGAAATACTCTGCTCGGGGTGGGAGACGCTTCCGTGGTTGCCGATCCTACGCGCGGCGCGTTCTTCATGGCGGATCAGCGCTTCGCGGCCACTTCCGGCATCGGTTTGTTCCGCGCCTCCGCGGCCAATCTCCTGAATCCAACCAACTGTCCCAACGGCACGCATCTGCAGGCTCAGGCTGCTACCTGCTGGATGCAGACCCCACCGGTTCTCGTCAACCCAGTCTCACAGCCGTTTTTCTCCTTCCAGTTCAACGTGGCAGTGGATGAACGCGCCACCGGCACCGGCGCGGGCGATGTGTACGTGGCTGCCAATGGATACGTAACCAGCCAGAGCTCCGATGAAGTGTTCGTCACGGCCTGCACCAACTCCACGCTGCAGTGCAGTCCGCTGGTGCTGCTCAACAACAACGACATCGCCTTTCCCTATGTGCAGGTGCGGCCGGATGGCGCGATCGCCATTTCGTATGTGGGAGCCGCGTCGCAGCTCTTTTTCGTGACCTGCACACCGGTCGGCGCTCCCAATCCCCCGGTGTGCGGCCAGCCTGTCGCCGTGACCACCATCGCCAATGCGCTTCCGACAAATAGTCAGGAGGAGCTGATCACTCCCTTGAATGGCATTGACAACTTCGTAGTGTTCACTTACCCCAAACACGCCACCCGGCGGGAATCCAACGGCAGCTTCACCACTTTCCTGGTCTATGACAGTTGCAAGGACCCGTATAACTCGCCGCCACCGCCAACTCCCACGCCGACGATTTGCATGGATGCGGAGGTGAATCTGACTCTATCGACTGACAATGGCCAAACGTGGTCGACGCCCGTGTCTGTGGATACCGCTAGTGGACATCACTTCTTTCCGTCCGTGGCGGTCGATCAGTCCACGGGAATGGTGAACATCGTCTACTACACCACGGAAGGCAATTCCGCTCACCATTACGTGCGCGTGTTCCTGAACCAGATCGCTCCGGGCTCGACCGCTATTGGTCCTGCGCAACAAGTGACCACGGCGTTCGCTCCCATGGACATCGCGCCCGGCTTTTTGAACCTGGACCTCGACGACTTCCATCTGGGGGCCATCGCGCGCGGGACAGGCACGACTGGCCAAAGCCACCTTTATACTTCGTTCAACCGAACGCTGGTAAATGGGATTTACAACGGGAAACCGCTTCCCGACAAGAACAATCACATCAGCCTGAACACATTCTGACGGCCAGACGGGGAACTGAAGTTCGCCGCGGCAAGCTGAAGCTTGCGCCACGGCAGGCGAAACCGCCTGCCCCACCTCTGTCTCTTCAGGAAAATGTCGAAATTCCAGGTGGCGAACTTCAGCTCGCCGTGAGTGTCAGCGTCCTGCGCATGTCACCTGACGGCTGCGCGCAGCAGTCGGGCCGCCGGCTTCGCGAAATACGTCAGAATGATCTGCGCGCCGGCGCGCCGGATCGAAGTCAGGCTTTCCATCATGGCCCGGTCGTGATCGATCCAGCCGTTGCGGGCGGCCGCTTCGATCATGGAAAACTCCCCGCTCACCTGATAGGCGGCGATGGGCACGTCAAAGCGCTGGCGCGCCTCCCCGATCAGATCCAAGTAGGGCATGGCGGGCTTGATCATGATCATATCGGCGCCCTCCTCCAGATCGAGTTCGATTTCCCGCATGGCTTCGCGCCCGTTGGCCGGGTCCATCTGGTAGCTGCGCCGGTCGCCGAATTGCGGCGCGGATTCGGCAGCCTCCCGGAACGGCCCATAGAAGACCGAAGCGAATTTGGCGGCGTAGGCCAGGATCGGAATACTCGGAAAGCCGTGGGCATCCAGCTCGTCGCGGATGGAGGCTACCCGCCCATCCATCATGTCGGATGGCGCTACGATATCGGCGCCGGCCCGCGCGTGGGAAACCGCGGTGGCCGCCAGCCACTCCAGCGTCTGGTCGTTATCCACTTCGCCGTTGACGATCTTGCCGCAATGACCGTGACTGGTGTACTCGCAATTACAAACGTCGGTGACGATCAGCATGCCGGGCACCTGCTTGCGGATGGCCCGTATGGCGCGCTGGACGATACCGTCGTCGGCGTAGGCCCCGGAGGCGGTTTCGTCCTTGGTTTCCGGCAGGCCGAACAGGATGACGCCGCCGATGCCGAGCGCCTGCACCTCCTCGCATTCGCGTGCGATTTCGTCCACGGACATCTGGTACTGGCCCGGCATGGCGCCAATCTCTCGCTGGACCCCCTCGCCTGGGCAGGCAAAAAGGGGCAGGATGAATTCGGCGGGATCCAGGCGGGTTTCCCGCACCAGGCTTCTGATCGGCTCGCTGGCGCGCAGCCGGCGCATGCGATGTATGGGAAAAGGCATTCAACCGAATTGTAGCGCACGGTGCCAAATCGGCCTGGCGGAGCGTATTTGGCGTTAAGATTGCAAAAAAATACTGAGAAGCCCCTTGACAAGGGTTTCCGCATCATTAGAATAAATCCTAAGTCTTGCTATTTATGCAGCCCGCTTGTGAACACAACCGTACCGAGATGATCGCCAGGCGCGACGGCGTGGAATACCTCGAATGCCTCGATTGCCGCCAAATCTTCGAAGCCGAAGACCTCGAACCCGTAACAGTTGAAGAAGAGGACGAGTAGTTTCTCGCCCTCGTTTGCCCCGAAGCGATGATGGGGCAAGGATTTAGGATTCGTGTGCCTTGGGCAATGCTTAGCTGGGGGTTGGCAGGCGGAAGCGCCTGCCCCACCACGGCGAACCAACACCATGCGGGGTTGGCAGGCGGAAGCGCCTAGCCCACCACGGCGAACCAACAACATGGGGGTTGGCAGGCGGAAGCGCCTGCCCCACTTTGTTAGCATTGGTAGATGCACGATCTGGCATACTTTCGGGCGAATTTCGACCGCATCGCCGAGCGCCTCCAGACCCGCGGAAACGTACCCAATCTGGATGGTTTCCGGGAATTGGATCAGCGGCGGCGCGCCGCTATCGCCGAATCCGAGCAATTGAAGGCGCGCCGGAACGCGGAGAGTGCCGAGATCGCCAAGCTCCGGAGCGCAGGGGCCGACACGACCGAGCGGCAACAGCAGATGCGCGCTATTGGCGAGCGCATCAAGCAATTGGACGAAGAGGTGAAAGCAGCCGAAGCGTCCTTCCACGAGTTGCTTGCAGGGATTCCCAATGTGCCGCACGAGTCCGTGCCGGTGGGGCGCAGCGCCGAGGACAACGTCGAAATCCGACGCGTCGGGGAACCGGCGCATTTCGACTTCGCGCCAAAAGCGCACTGGGATCTCGGCCCGGAACTGGGCATCCTGGACCTGGAACGCGCCGCCAAGGTAACCGGCGCACGGTTCGCCGTCTATTGGGGCCTGGGCGCCCGCCTGGAGCGCGCACTGATCCAGTTCATGCTCGACGTGCACACCCGCGAACACGGCTATACCGAGGTGCTGCCGCCATTTATGGTCAATTCGGACAGCATGTTCGGCACCGGCCAGTTGCCCAAGTTCGCTGAAGACTCTTTCAAGTGTGAAAACACGGACTTCTGGCTGATTCCCACGGCGGAAGTGCCTGTAACGAATCTGTATCGCAACGAAACCCTGGAGGCCGATCGGCTGCCCATACAGTTGTGCGCCTACACGCCGTGTTTCCGCAGCGAGGCGGGGTCCTACGGGCGGGATGTGCGCGGCATCATCCGGCAGCACCAGTTCCAGAAGGTGGAGCTGGTCAAGTTCGCCCATCCCGACCATAGTTATGAGGAATTGGAGAAACTGACGGCGGACGCGGAAGACATCCTGCGGCGGCTGGGACTGCCCTTTCGCACGGTGGTGCTATCGACGGGCGATACAGGGTTTTCCGCGGCCAAGACTTACGATATCGAGGTCTGGCTGCCGGGGCAGAACAGTTACAAAGAGATTTCTTCCTGCTCGAATTTCGAGGCTTTCCAGGCGCGCCGGGCTTCCATCAGGTTCAAGGGTCCCAAGGGCAAGGCCGAATTCGTACACACGTTGAACGGCAGCGGTCTGGCTGTCGGGCGCACCTGGGTGGCTATCGTAGAGAACTACCAGCAGAAGGATGGCAGCGTGGTGGTCCCGGAGGCCTTGCGGCCGTATATGGGGACGGAAGTGATCCGGCAGCGGTCATAGATTCCGCGGAGACTGCGCCGCTGTTGTCTCAAGCGACAGGCGGGGGCTACTCTATCGCCGCTACAGGCTGGCAAACTCGTGCGCTAGTGTTCCGCCCCAGGCAAGAGCTTACACTGCGCGCAAGAGCGCGACCGGGGGGTCGCGCGCGGACGAGGGCGTTCCGCCCCACTTGGGTTCAGGTTGGCGGGACAGGACACTGCACTACAATCCTGGCGGGCCTGTAAGCCGGCGGGGCGAGCGAGGCTCGCCTTGGCAGGCGAAAGCGCCTGCCCCACCACTTACTTGCCGAACCGGCCACGCCCCGCTACCTCAACCACGGGAGCAACTACCGGCTCGGGCTCCGGAGGCTTGGGCTGCCGCACGTCCAGCCGCGCGGCCGCCAGCGCCTGTCTGTTCTTGTTGTACTTCGGCGTACCCGGCTGCCCTTCGACGGCGTCCCAGTCCGCCTGCGGCGTTTCCTGCATCGCCGGCAGGTATTTTTGCAGGTAGTTGCGCACGCGATCCTGCACCACCCTGAGCGCCGAGTTCGAGAGCAGGAAGGCCAATTCGTCGCCGGGGGCGTCCACCAGTATCTGGTAGACGTGCGAAGGCTTTCGGACGCGCGGCGATTTCAGCGCCTGCTCCAGCTTCTTGGCGCGCGGCTCGAGGTTGCGCCACAGGTCGATCTCCGCCTTGGTTATCTCCGCAGCCTTGATCAGCCCCGCCTTTTCCTTGGGCGTCAACTTTCCTGTCAGGGCGTGAAGGAACGGTGCGAATTTTGGCGCGGGGATCGGGTGTGCCCCTTGCACCAGCTTTTCGGCTTTTTCCCAGCGAGCGAGGGCGGGCAGGTTCGTCTTGGCGCCCGCAAGGGCTGGCGAAAACAGCGCCAGCAAGCCGTCCTCTTCGAGCGTGCGGATTACTTCCGCCGGGCTGGGCTCCTCGGATATGTGCTTCAGCTCCTCGAACAACGTACGCGGCGTGATCAGGTTTTCCAGGTGGGCTTCGCGGGCATTGTCGTATTGCATCTTGGTGCGTTCGGCGACCGTGAAGGCCAGCCTGACGCGCAAACGCACCAGGCGTAGCAGGCGCGCGGGGTCGTCGTAGAACACATACGGATGCGTGGTGCGCATTTCGCGGTGGCCCAGGTCGGCCAAGCCGTTGGTGGGGTCCAGCAGCAGACCGCGGGATGCCCGGTTCAGCGAAAGCGCCATGGCGTTGATGGTGAAATCGCGCCCGCGCAGGTCTTCCTGGATGGTGGCGGGGGTCACCTGCGGCTTGGCCCCGCTCTTGGCGTAGCGCTCCTTGCGGGACATGGCCACTTGCGCCGTCACACCTCCGGCGAAAACCAGTTCCGCGGAGCGGCGGTTCTCGTCAAGCGAGGTTATCTTGGCGCCCGCGTCCTGTTCGAGCGTCCGGGCTACTTTCAGGGCGGGGCCCTCCACGCTAAAGTCCAGATCGCGAATCTGGAATCCGCCGAGCATGTCCCGCATGCCGCCGCCCGTCAGAAACAGGGTGACGCCAGCGGCGCCCGCGGCGGCCTGCACCTGTTCGAGGACGCGGTTCTGGTCCGCGCTCAGGTGGCTTTCCAGCATGAACATGTAGTCGCTCATCGCGGTTCCGTTTCGGGCCCTATATTTCAGGCCCCATTTTCAAGCTCTCGGATGATGCTCGTCGACCGTTTTCCGCAGCCGCCCGCGCATCACGTGTGTGTAAATCTGGGTGGTCGAGATATCCGCGTGTCCCAGCATGACCTGAACGCTGCGCAGATCCGCGCCACCCTCCAACAAGTGCGTGGCGAAGCTGTGGCGAATGACGTGGGGCGACAAATGATGAAACACGCCGGCCTTCCGGCCGTGTACGCGCAGCAGTTTCCCGAACGCCTGGCGCGTAAGGCATCCGCCGCGTGACGTCACAAACAGGTAGCGGCTCGCGCGCCCCTTCAAGATCGCCATGCGCCCGCCGGCCATGTAGGCTCGCACGGCGGCCAGCGCCGGCTTGCCGACCGGGATCATCCGTTGCTTCCTTCCCTTGCCGGTAGCGCGCAGAACACCCAGATCCAGGTTCAGATCGCCCACTCCCAGGCGGCACAGTTCGGAGACCCGCAGGCCGCTGGCGTACAGCAGTTCGATCATGGCGTGGTCCCGCAATCCCGTGGGCCGGGTTGTGTCCGGGGCCTGCGACACTCGTTCGATCTCCTCCAGATTCATAAACTTAGGGATTGTTTGCCACTGCCTGGGGGCACCCAGATGCTCGGTTGGATCGCTTCCTATGCGGCCCTCGCGTAGCAGAAACGCGTAAAAGTTGCGCAGCGTCGAGAGATGCCGGGCCACCGACCGGCTGCCCAGCCCGGCCTGATACAGGGAATCCAGATAGCGGCGCACCTCCTCACCGCCGGGAATCGAGCCGCCGCACGCGCCGACAAACTGGCGGAACTTGTGCAAATCCGCCTGGTAGGCTTCCAAGGAATTGACAGCTAAGCCTTTTTCGATCCTGCAAAAATTGTGAAACGCCGCGATCTCGGTCTCTAAAGATCCGGACACACAGGGTACGCTAGTCGCGGACGCGTCCTTCATCGTGCCAATGATACAATAACCCCGACCAATGTTTGAAACATTGTTTCAATTTAAGGGCTAAATTGAGCGTCTCGACCACCAAAAAGGTACGGATCAGCCGTTTTGACCGGGAGCCGCTGTTGGGTTTCGTCAATCCGCAGACCTACCTGCGCCCCAGCGGGGTGGAACTGCTCACCCCGGACGGCAATTTCTCGGTGGTTCCCTATGATGAGGTCAAGGCCGTTCAGTTTGTAAAGGACTTCGAACCGCCGGACCCCGGTGTGGAGCGCAAAGTCTTCTCGACCCGGCCCAAGATGGATGGACTGTGGGTGCGCGTGAAGTTCCGGGACGGCGAGGTGATGGACGGCATTCTCGCCAATAACCTGTTACTGACGGAATCTCAAGGATTTACGGTCGTCCCACCGGATCCTTACTCCAACAACCAGCGGCTGTTCCTGCCTCGTGTGGCACTGGCCGAGCTTCAGGTACTAGGAGTTGTGGGTAGCCCGTTGCGCCGGCGCAAGCCTAAGGAAGTCCCGAAGGAGCAGATCGGGTTGTTCGACTAGGGTGCCGGCGCGACCGGGGGGGTCGCGCGCGGGCGAGGGCATCCGCCCTACTTGGAAACTTCCTTCCCGTTTTATACGACAATAGAACTATATGAGGCTTCGCCTGCTTGCTGCTGCAATTGTAGTGTGCCTGGGAGTTTGGGCGGCGCCGGCGGGGTACACAGTCGAGCAGATCAAGTCGTTCGTGAAGTCCGCCATCCAACTGAAAAACCTGGATAAAGATGTCGCCGCGACCCTCCGTAAAATGAAGATGTCCGAGCGCCTGGACCTGGACACCGTGGAGGCGCTGCAAAGCGATGGCGCCGGTCCGCGGACCGTGGAAGCCCTGAAGGAACTCGCCACCGAATCGGCCAGTCTTCCCCCGGCCAAGCCACCAGCGCCTAAGCCGGTGTATGTCCCTCCACCGCCGCCCCCGTCGGAAGAGCAAGCCAGCCTGCTCGCCGAGGTGCGGGAATACGCGCTGAATTACTCGCGAACGCTCCCCGATTTCATCTGCCTGGAACAGACGCGGCGGTATGTCAATACGACCGGCGACGATTCCTGGCGGTCATCCGACATCATCACGGCGCGGCTCACTTACTTCAATCAGCGGGAAGATTACAAGCTGGTATCCCAGAACGATCGCCCCATCACGGAGGGGTCATATATGTCGGTGGGCGGAGCCTCCTCCATGGGCGACTTCGGCAGCACCATGCGCGAAATTTTTGAGCCGTCCAGCAACACCCACTTCGGGTGGGAGCGTTGGACTACCTTGCGGAAGCGCCCGACGCAGGTCATTTCCTACCGGGTGCCGCTGGAGTTTTCCAAGTACAGCCTGGAGTATCAACTCGACGCGAAGGACCCTGGACAGCGGGTGATCGCGGGCTATCATGGTTCGATCTTCGTGGATACCGAGTTGCACACCGTGGTTCGAATCACCGTGGAAGCCGACAATATTCCGCCCTCGTTCCCCATTCAGCAGGCCAAGACGACGCTGGACTACGATTTCACCAAGATCGGTGACCGCGAATTTCTACTCCCGCTGGTGGCCGATGTGCGGATGCACGCAGGCAGGATGTGGACAAAGAACGTCAAGGAATTCCGGCTGTACCGCAAATTCTCGGCCGACGCCGTCATCAAGTTCGACAGCGACGAGGTTCCGCCGCTGCCGGACGATAAAACCAAGGAACAGCCGCCGCAGCCGCAACCGACTAAACCGCAACCGCCGCAGTGACGTCCTGGCAAAACGTCGTCCGATTCCAAAGAGAAAAAATCGCTCCGCGGATTGCCGTCCGAAATACCCTGGTCGTGTTAGATCGCGATCTTGGTTTCAATTGCATCATAGTCGGCATGCACGCCGCCGTCGGATGTGTCGAGAAGTCCGGCTGCCTTCAAGGCTTGGACATCCGCATGGACATTGCTGTAATCGCGAAAGAATCGCCACGCTTGGCGCGATGCCAGGCATCCACGAAGCGGCGCGCTGCCTGGTCTTCCATCGCGCCGCCGACCGTGATTTTCACATCGCTCATTTGCCACCTCGCAAAGACCGCACATCGTCGCCGGCACCCTGATAATGCCGGCGATCGCTTTTGCCGCGTTCATTGTCGTACCTAGTTCCCGGACACAGGGCGACCGTAAAACAGGGGATATTTAAGCACCAGTCCCACGATTGTGCCATCCTCAATATTCGATGTGCTGGTGGAACGGCAAGCCTCGGGCAAGCTTCATGATGGCATTGCAGGCCATGTGGCGCCATGGCCGTATGACCGGCCCGGGCTACTTCGCGCGGGCGGCCATTTTTTTCTCGAGAGCGGCCATCAGCCGCGATTCGACTTCGGCTGGGATGGGGTACGGCTCCATCCCCTTGTAGATCCGCACGGTCTTCTTGGTGGTGTCGCATACCACCCAGCAATTGGGGCACTCGGTGATGTGCTGCTCCAACTTGGCACGGATCTCCGCGTCGACGTTCTCGTCGAGATAATCGGTCAGTTCCTGGAGGAATTCTTTACATGTAAGCAAAGGCGTCATCCCCCTTGCGTTTGAAGAAGCGAGTGAGCTTGTCGCGAAGCTGCAGGCGCGCGCGCAGCAGTCGGCTCTTGACCGCCGGGATGGACAGGTTCAGCGCTTCGGCGGTATCTTCCGTTGAAAGATCCTCCATATCCCGCAGCACGAAAACCGCGCGATAGGGAGGCGCCAGGCTGTCGACAGCGGAAGTGAGAAGCTGGTTTATCTCTTCGCGGGAGTAGCGCTGCTCGGGGTCCTCGTCCCACGCCGCGATTTCCCGCGCCACGGTATCCTCGCCGGTATCGATGGTTTCGTCGATCGATACCGTCTTGTCCGTCTTGCGCTTGCGCAATTTCATGAGCGCCTGGTTGACCGCGATGCGCACGATCCAGGTATAGAACTTCGAATTGCCCTGGAACTGATCGAGGTGCTCGTATGCCTTAAGGAAGGTCTCCTGCAACACATCTTCGGCGTCTTCGCGGTTCTGCGTAATGTGCAGCGCGAGCCGGAAGATCTTGCCCTCGTAACGGCGCACCAGTTCCGAAAAGGCCTGGGCATTGCCTTCGCGAGCCTGCAGGACGACCGCGGTTTCATCCGGGATCTGGCTGGTAGCTGGCATCCTTATTTTCAGTATCGCACGAGAAGCTGCGAGCCTTCACGGGCCCGGGCTGCGTCACGATGCGTTATGGCAGAACTGGCTGTGGCAGGCCGCGCGGTCCGCATGGGTATTGGACCGCCGTTATTCTCTGGGTGCTGGCAATTCGGCAACTCTGATCACTCCTGTAGTAGGCCTGCTTTACGCGCTTTTTTCCCTGGCGGCCGCTTGGGGCATCCGCCGCGGGCAACCCTGGGCGGCCATCACCGGCGGGTGCGCTTTGGCCTTTTCCGTGGTCATGGTCGCTTCCCGATGGAGCGACACGGGTTCGACGCTTAGTCACTTTGATGCAGTGATGTACCAGGATGCTGGCGGCTGTGTAGCGCTCCGTGTAGTCGGTTTCGAAAAATCTGCGACGCACAATGCCGCGCTCGTCGATGATGCAGGTCCCGGGATAGGGGACGCCGAAAGGGATCTGGCTCGGCTGGAACTGCTCGTTCAAAATGCCGAACGCGCGAATCACTTTCGATTCGGGATCGGACAGCAGCGGGTAGGTGATGCCTTTGCGAGTGGCGAATTCTATCAGGACCGCAGCTCTGCCGTAACTGAGCGCGGCCATGCTGAGTGCCGGTGGTACGCTTCTTTCTGCTGTTCCAGCTCGACGAGTTGGGCTTTGCAGAAGGGTCACCAGTCGGCGGAGCGCACGAACAGAAGTGCCAGCCCGTACGGTCCGCGGAGGCTTTCAAAGGTCTGGCGGCGGCCGTTCTGATCCGCGGCGGAGAATTCAGGAATGGGCGAACCGATGGCGGGTCCGGTCCGGATGTTTTGAGGCGACGAGCGGCGGAAGTGCGGCTAGGAGCAACGCGAAGGTTAGCGGCACCGAGCGGGCTACGCGGCGACACGGCGATCCGTCTTCGGTCCGCCCCGCGGGGATGCGGCAAATGGCCAATCTCGAGAGCGTGCCTAGGAGCAGCGCGGACTGGGAATGTCGTGGCATAGTTTCGCAAGATCCTCCAGGTTGAGACGGCCGGTGTAGACGGCCATGCCCAGTGCGGCATGCACGTTCATGGCGAGCAGCGCGCGCACTTCTTCCAGTGTGGTGATGCCGCCTGCGGCGGTGATTTCCAGCGGCGTGGCCGCGCGCAGCCGCCCGAACCAGTCGAGATCAGTGCCCTCTAGCATGCCTTCCTTGTCGACATACGTGCACAGGAAGCCCGCGCAGTGCGGCTCCAGCGCGGCGAGCACTTCTTCGGCGGTGAAGACGGTAGACTCACGCCAGCCTTTGACGACGATGCGGCCCTGCCTGGAATCGAGCGCCACGATCACACGCTCCTTGCCGATCGCCGCCGCAAGATCCGAGAGGAAGCGCGTGTGAATGCCTTCCGGCGCGAAGGCCGCCGTACCCACAATCACCTTGTGTGCGCCCGCATCGATCAGAACCTTGGCGCGGTGGACCGAGCGCACTCCGCCGCCCACACGCGTGCGGGCCTGCGCGGCGAGCAGCCGCACCAGTTCGTCATTCGAGCCGGTACCCATCGCCGCGTTTAGATCGATCACCTGGATCTCAGGGAACGCCGCGAACCGCCGCAGCATTTCGAGGGGCGCGTCCGCTTCCAGGGCCTTCTCGCGCCCCCGTATGAGCTGGACCACTTTGCCGTCCATCAGGTCGATGCATGGAAAAATCATGACGCCTTTCGCACCGGAATGCCGTTGCGGTCCAGGTACTCCTTCAACTCGCCGATGCGGAGGGTTCCGTAGTGGAAGACGGACGCGGCGAGCGCCGCATCCGCTTCGCCGTCGGTGAGCACGCGCAGGAAGTCTTCGGGTGTGCCGGCGCCTCCGGAGGCGATCACCGGGATGTGCGTGGCGCGCGAGATGGTGCGGGTCAAGACGCAGTCGAAGCCCTGCTGCACACCGTCGGTATCCATGGAAGTCAGCAGGATTTCGCCCGCGCCCAACTCTTCGCCACGCGCGGCCCAGGCGACCGCATCGAGGCCTTCGTCGTCGCGCCCGCCGCGCGTGTAGACGTTCCAAGCGCCGTGCGCGCGCCGCCGCGTATCGATAGCGAGCACCACCGCCTGCGCGCCGAACTCCGCGCTCAATTCCGCGATGAGCTCGGGACGCCGCACGGCCGCGGTGTTGATCGAAATCTTGTCGGCGCCGGCCATCAGGATGCCGCGCGCGTCCGCCACCGAGCGTATGCCGCCGCCCACCGCCAGCGGGATAAACACGCGGCGCGCGGTGCGGGCGACCACGCCGGCCATGATCTCGCGCGCGTCGCTGGAGGCCGTGATATCCAGGAAGACCAACTCGTCGGCGCCTTCCTGGTTGTAGCGTGCGGCGAGTTCCACAGGGTCGCCCGCATCCCGCAGGTTGACGAAGTTGACCCCCTTCACCACGCGGCCTCCGGTCACGTCCAGGCAGGGAATGATGCGCTTGGCAAGCATGGTCAGAGATCCACGAAGTTGCGGACGATGCGCAGGCCGACGGGCCCGGATTTCTCCGGATGGAACTGCACGCCGCAGATGTTACCCGATTCGAGCGCGGCCGTGTATGGCACGCCATAGGTACAGGTGGCGGCCGTAGCAGTGGACTCCGGCGCGTAGTAGCTATGTGCGAAATAGACGAACGCGTACGGATCGAGGCCGGCGAGCAGCCGAGAGGCAAGGCGCGGCGCGATCTGGTTCCATCCCATGTGGGGCACTCGCGCGCCCGCGGGAAAACGCCGCACGTTGCCTTCGAAAAGCGCCAAGCCGCGCGCTTCGGGTGCCTCTTCGCTGCGCTCGAACAGGGCCTGAAGGCCGAGGCAGATACCCAGGAACGGCACACCGGCGTGGATGCGTTCGAGCAGCGCGGCGCGGATTTGCAACTCGTCGAGAGCGCGCATCATTTGTCCGAAGTGGCCCACACCGGGCAGGATGATCTTCGATGCGCCGCGCAAGCCGGCGGAGTCGCGCACGAGCGTGTAATCGGCGCCGATTTCGGCGAGGGTGTTTTCGACCGAGCGCAGGTTGCCGGCGCCGTAATCCAGAATGGCGATCACAGCAGTCCTTTCGTGGAAGGCAACTGATCGCGCAGCCGCTGGTCGGTGGAGCAGGCATATTTCAGGGCGCGCGCGAAGCATTTGAAAATGGCTTCGATCTTGTGGTGGCTGGAGCGCCCGTAGAGCACGCGCGCGTGCAGGTTGGCCCCCGCGTGATTGACGAAGCCGCCGAAGAAATCTTCGACGAGTTCGGCTTGCAGATCGCCGACCATGCGCACGCGCACCAGATCGCGGTAGACCAGCGCCGGCCGGCCACCTAGATCGAGCGCGACTACGGCGAGGGTTTCATCCATGGGCAGGACGAAGTACCCTGCACGATTGATGCCGCGGCGGTCGCCGAGCGCCTTGGCGAACAACTGGCCCAGCACGATGCCCACGTCTTCGACAGTGTGATGCTGGTCGACGTCGAGGTCGCCCTTGGCATCGAGGGTCAGGTCGAAGCCGCCATGTTTGGCAAACAGCTCGAGCATGTGATCGAAGAAGCGTATGCCGGTCGAGATCTGGTATCGGCCGCGGCCTTCGATCTTGAGCGCGGCACGGACTTGCGTTTCCTTGGTTTCGCGTTGGATGGTGGCGGTGCGCATCAGACGAGCACGCTTTCCAGTCGATTGATATCGTCGAGGACGGCAACCGCGTTTTCGGCTGCGAACAGCGACGCCAGATCGGCACGACGCGGGTTATCGGGCGAGGCGATGCCGATGAACGGGATGCTTGCGGCACGGGCGCAGCGTGCGTCGTCCACGGTGTCGCCTATGTACCAGATCTTGCAGCTACCGGCTGCGGCTGCGATCTTGAGCAGGCCTTCCGGCGCAGGCTTGAGCGCGGCGACTTCTTGCATGCCGATGATGGGATCGAAACGCAGCGACGGCGCGAAGCGGTTGAGCGTGACTTCCGCCTCCCAGCGCATGCGTCCTGTGAAGATGGCGAAATCGAAGCGCGCGGCGAGCCGATCGAACAGGCCGTCGCGCGCCATCCAGCGCTCGCGCAGGATGAGCCCATCCGTACCGTTGCCGTGGAACAGGCCCTGGAAATAATCGACCACGATTTGGAACTCCACTGCGACGCCATGTTCCTTGATGATGTAATGCGAGAGTTTCCAGTCGTCGTTGAAGCCGCCCTGATTTTTGTAGTCTTGGATCTGCGGGCGCGCGATGGTGACGCCGGTGAAATGCTGGACAGTACGGACGATGGTTTCGCGGTAGGACTCGGTCACGTCTACCAGCACGCCGTCCATGTCGAAGATGATTAGGGGGTGGGCCATACCTCCCCAAGGGCGCCGAGCAGGCGGCGAGTTTGTTCGCGGGTGCCTACGGTGATGCGCAGGCAGCCGGGGGCTTCGTAGCTGCGGTCGCGAACCAAGATTCCGTGGGCGCGCAGGTAGTCGCGGATCTCGATCGCACGTTTGCCGACGCGGATCAACACGAAATTCGCCGAACTGGGCACACAGGGGATCTTCAGCTTCTCCATACCGGCGCATACCAACTCGCGCGCAGCGAGCACCTCGGCGACGTAGTTTTCGATATACGCGGGATCGCGAATGGCCGCCTGCGCCGCCAGCACGGCCAGCGTGTTCACACTGTAAGGCGACTGCGCCTTGTGCAGGTACGCGATATTGGCGGGATCGGAAAACAGGCATCCCAGCCGCATAGCCGCCATGCCGTACACCTTCGAAAACGTGCGGCTCACGAACAGATTGGGCGAGTGCTCGATGATGCCCAGCGCGGTCACGCCGGAGAATTCGAAGTAGGCCTCATCGATGAAAACCACGGCCTTGCGTGCGCGCTTTAGAATGCGCTCGATGGCCGCGAGCGATAGTCCGGTGCCGGTCGGGTTGTTGGGGTTTGCGATCAGTACGGCGCGCGTGGCCGGCGTGATGGCATCGAGCACGGAGGCGAGCGGGAAATCCATGTTCGGGCCTTCGTAATCGACCTCGCGCACCGTGGCGCCGGCCACCTGCGCGTAGAAGCGGTACATGGCATAGGCGGGGCGCAGCAGCAGGACTTCCTGGCCATCGTCGACGTAGGTGTTGATGAAGATTTGGATGGCTTCGTCGGTGCCGTTAGTGAAGACGAACTCTTCCGGCTTGACGCCAAAGAACTGCGCCAGGGCGGTCTTGGCTTCGCCATACTCCGGGTAGACTGCGAGGCCGCCCGCATCCAGGCGCTGTTTCAAAAACTCGATGACGCGCGGCGAGCAGCCGACGGTATTTTCGTTGAAGTCGAGGCGCAACTTATCGGCGCGTCCGGCAGTGGGTGGCGAGTACGGCGCCATTTTGAGCACGGCTTCGCGCGGGCGGATGACGTTAGCCATTGGTCCGCACCTCGACGGAACGCGCGTGCGCTTCCAGGCCCTCGGCGCGAGCGAGCGTCGTGATGGCGGGCGCCAACGCCTGCAGCGCTGCGCGGCTCAATTGCTGCACGGAGATGACTTTCAAAAAGTCCGTCACCGACAGCCCGCCGCGCAGACGCGCCACCCCGCTGGTGGGCAGCACGTGATTGGGGCCGGATGCGTAATCGCCCGCGGCCTCCGTGCTGAATGGGCCGATGAATACGCTGCCTGCGTGCCGCACTCGCGCGAGCAGGCGATCGTCCGGAATGTTCAGGTGCTCGGGGGCGAAGCGATTCGAAAGCTCCACCGCTTCTTCCAGCGAGCGCACCAAGACAATCGCGCCGTTGCGCCGGATGGCTTGGCGCGCCACGGCTGCGGTCGGCAGATCCGCAATCTGCCGCGCGATCTCCAGCGCGACGGCATTCGCAAGCCGCTTGGAAGTGGTGAACAGGATCGCACACGCATCCACATCGTGCTCCGCCTGCGCCAACATGTCGGCGGCGAGATGCCAGGGAATTCCGTCGGAGGAGATGATCAGGATTTCGGTGGGCCCTGCAATGAAGTCGATGCCTACTTCACCGGCCAGCAGTTTCTTGGCAGCGGCCACATAGATGTTGCCCGGCCCCACGATGCGATCCGCGCGGGGCACCGTGCGCGTACCGTAGGCGAAGGCCGCGATGGCCTGTGCGCCGCCCATTTGAAAAACGTGCCGCACGCCCAGAAGTTGCGCCGTGCCCAGAATCTCGGGCACAGGGCGCGGGCAGGCCACGCAGATGTTGGGCACGCCAGCAACTTGCGCGGGAATCACCGTCATCATCAGCGTGGAGGGAAGTGGATAGCGGCCCGCGGGGATGTAAGCCGCGACCGTATCGAGCGGACGCACCACCTGGCCGAGTTGCCGGCCGGGACTCACCTCGCGCAGCGTTTCCGCGGGAAGCTGCATTTCGGCGAATGCGCGAATGTTGGCCGAAGCCGTCGCGACGGCGTCTCGAAACTCCGCGGGAAGGCCGGTGCAGGCGCGCCGCAGATCGGCCGAAGGGACCGCCACTGTTTTGCGGTCGAGCGCATCGAAACGGCGCGCGTATGCGAGCAGTGCCCGATCGCCTCTCTTGCGCACGGCCTCCAGAATGGGACGCACCACAGCCTCGGCCTCGGTCAGCCGGGCTTTGCGCCGGGCCAGCAGACGGCCCATCTCGGTGGCAGGAAGAATCCGGATCATAGAACGATCTTGTTCAGCGGGTATTCCACAATCCCCTGCGCGCCGGCCTCCTTCAGCCGCGGGATGATATCGCGCACGGTCGATTCATCCAGAATCGTATTGACGGCCAGCCAGTCCTGGTCGCTCAGGTGCGAGATGGTAGGCCGCTTCAGCGCCGGGAGCACCGCCAGCACCGCCGGCAGATCCTTCTGATGCACGTTCAGCATCAGCCCCACCTTGCCGAGGGCGTTGATGGCGCCTTCCAGCAGCATACGCATATTTTCCAGCTTGCGGCGCTTCCAGGCGTCCTGCCAGGCATCCCGGTTGGCGATGAGCTGGGTGTTGGATTCGAGCACCGTATCGATGATCTTCAGCTTGTTGGCGCGGAGCGACGAGCCGGTCTCCGTGACTTCGACGATGGCGTCGGCCAGCACCGGCGGCTTGACTTCCGTGGCGCCCCAACTGAATTCCACCTTTGCGACGACGCCGTGGTGCGCCAGATAGCGTCTGGTTGTCGAGACCAGTTCGGTGGCGATGACCTTGCCGCCGAGATCGTGCACCGATTGAAACGCAGAGGACTCCGGCACGGCGAGCACCCAGCGCACCTTGCCGAAACTCTGCTTGGCGTAGACCAGGTCGGCGATGGCTTCAACGTGCGCTTCGGTCTCGGCCACCCAGTCGCGGCCGGTGAGACCCGCGTCCAGGATGCCATCCTCCACATAGCGCGCCATCTCCTGCGCCCGGATCAGCATGCACTCGACTTCCGGATCGTCGATGGATGGAAAGTAGGAACGCGTGCTAGTCGTGATCGTGTAGCCGGCGCGGCGAAACAGCTCGATGGTGGCGTTCTCCAGGCTGCCCTTCGGGATGCCGAGCTTCAGCGTCATGCCTGGCTCCCGTAAACCGCGGCGGGATCGTAAGCCCGCGGCTCCGATTCCACCCACTTACCGTCTTCGAGGCGGCGATAGAAGCAGCTCTCGAAACCGTTGTGGCAGACGCCGGGGCCTTGCGGCTCGACGCGCAGCAGCAAAGCATCTTGGTCGCAATCGGTCGAGATTTCTTTCACTATCAGGTGGTGACCCGAGGTCTCGCCCTTCCGCCAGAGCTTGCGGCGCGAGCGGCTGTAGAAGGTGGCGAAACCGGTCTCGACCGTTTGGCGGAAGGCCTCGGCGTTCATGTAACCGACCATGAGGACCCGGCCGGAGGAGTAGTCCTGAATGACGGCCGGGATCAACCTGTCCGATTTGTGAAAATCCAGATGCATGCGGATAGCAATAAAAAAGCCCGCCTGACCGCGGCGGGCGCCCTTTCTAATTTCGATATGGGTCGAATCAGAACACCGCCCGTCGCAGGTGGATGCGATGATGATGGGAATGGCGCGCGACGGGAGATGCCATAAACCAAGAGTATAGCAGAGGGCTAGCGCAACGTGCCGATGGCGTATTGCAGACCGGCGTACGTTTTTTGGTAGTCGTACTTCGCGCTCAGGTTTTCGACTTCGGCTTCCGTCAGATTCAATTGCGCCTGCGTCAACTCCACGATCGAACTCAGTCCCAGGTTGTACCGGCCTTGCGCCAGGTCGAGCGCCATGGTGGCTTCTCGCAGTAACTCCGCGGTCACATCCAGTTGATGGTATGCAGTCAAAGAATCGCTCCATGCCACCCGCACATCGCGCGCGACACTCTCTTCCAGTTCCCGCACTCTCTGATCGGCCGCCTGCGCCTTGAACCGCGCGGCTTCGCGGCGAGCCGAAAACAATCCCCCGTTAAATATGGGGATCTGCACGTTCACCGCCGCGCTTTCGTACTCAGGCGAAACCGGCACCGTCGTTTGTTGATGGATGTACGGGATAAAGCCGCCCACGCCGACCAGGCTCACAGTGGGATAGGAGAGGTCATGCTCGGCGCGCTCGAACCGGTAGGCCGATTCTCTCTCCAGACGCAAACCGGCCAGCTCAGGGCGTTGCTGGAATGCTTGCGCCACCATCTCCGCGGAGTCCGCGGGTGGACTGGGCGGCAGGGGTTCCTCGATAAGCTTGTACGCCTGCTGCCGATCAAGGCCCAACGCCCGCGTCAACTCCGCGAACGCCTGCGCGACGCCGTCTTGCGCGCGGATCAACATTAACTTCGCCTGAGCAAGACCCACCGACGCGAAGCTCACGTCCAGTTGCGACCGCAACTTGTTCTGCGCCAGTGCGGACACTTGGTCCACTAGAAGCTGGCGCGCGGCCACAGTCTCCTCCGCCACTTTCACCAGTGCTTGAGCCTGCAGCGCCTGGACGTAAGCCTGATTCACGCGCAGGAGCACGTCGTAGCGGGTGGCCTGAACCTGCTGCGAGCTGGCCTGGGCTTGCAGCCTGGAACTGGCCACCAGGTTACGGGTGCGCCCGGAATCGGTGACGAGTTGGCTGAGCGTGATGCCCTGGCCAAAGCGGTCCCACAAGCGCGCGGCCGTCAAGTACCCTGCGCCGATGCGAGCCTGTGGGTTTGCCTGAGAGCCTGTGATATCGCCTTCGATCGTCGGAAAATATGCCGAGCGCGCTTCCGCCACGGCCTGCTGGGATGCCTGATAATTCAGTTGGGCGGCCTGCACCTGCGGATGATTCTTGAGGGCCAGTGCCTCGGCATCCTTCAGCGTCAACGGTTGCGGCGCGGGTGCGGTTTGCGCCAGGAGCCCACAGGCTAAAGCCTGCGCCACCAAGAGTGTCGAGACGAGTCTCGCCACGGCAAGAACGAGCGCGTGCGCCACGTCGTTTCTCATGATGCCTCCTGTATCGCCGCGCCGCGCCGTTTATTCCGATAGACGAGTACGTACGCGGCCGGGACGATGAACACGGTCAACAGAACGGATGAAGCCAGGCCACCGATAATCGCGCGAGCCATGGGAGTGTATTGCTCGGCCCCTTCCCCTAACTTCAAAGCCATGGGAATCATCCCGATGATGGTCGCAAGCGATGTCATCAGAATGGGACGCAGCCGCACGCGGCACGCCGTGATGACCGCATCCGTCACCGAATATCCCTGCTCTTCCAGATTGTGCGCGAAATCCACGATCAGGATGCTATTGGAATCCGCGATTCCCACCAGCATGAGCACGCCCATCAGCGACATGACATTAAGAGTGGTGTGCGTCAAAGGTAAAATCACCAGTACGCCCACAAAGCCCATGGGAATCGCCAACATGATCAGCACCGGATCCAGGAAGGATTTGAACTGCGCCACCAGGATGAGATAGAGGAGCAGGAAGGACAGCATAAAGCCAAATCCGAAGCTCTTGAAGGACGCCTGCATCCCCTCCACCATGCCATGCAGGTCCACGCGCACGTTCTCGGGAACCTTGGCCTCCGCCAGGATTTTCTGAATGCTGCTCGTAACGTGCCCCAGATCTTCTCCGCTGGGAGTGACATAGACGTCCGTCACGCGCTGGATCTGGTGATGATCGATCTCCGTGGGAGTCTGGATATGCGCGAGCTTGACAACCGAATCCAGCGTGGTCGGAAGAGTCGCGTTGGGCGCGCGCAGGGGAATGTTGCGCAGATCCAGCATATCGTGAATGGCCGGCACTCCATGTTCAAAATACTGAACGGTAAGGTAATAGTCGTTCCCGCTTTTATCATCGACCCAGTAATTGGGCGCGATCATGTAATTGGAATTGAGCGCGGTGATCACATTATCCACTACGTCTTTTTGGCTAAGGCCGAGCTCGCCGGCGTGTACCCGATCCACATCCAATCGGATGCCGGGATAGTTCATGTCCTGGGGGATGTAGACTTCACCTACGTTGTGGAGAGCCCGGATGCGGGTTGCCAGGTCTTGCGCGAAAGCGAAGTTCCGCGTTAGGTCCGAGCTGCTGACCTGCAAGTCGATGGGCGCGGGCATGCCCGAGTTGATGATCGCGTCCACCATCGAGCCGCTCTGAAAGAAGGTGCGCACATCCGGAAACCGCTCCGCGATGGCCTGCCTCACGCGCGCGATGTACTCAAAACTACTTACCTCATGATCGTCGTTCAACGCCACTTGAACCGTGCTGGTATACTCGCCGGCGTTATCGGTATACAGGGCCGTGAAATCGTTCACCACGCCGATATTGGAAACCACCATTTTGAAATCATGGGGGCTCACGACCTGGTGAATCAGGTCTTCCACCTTCTTGACGTACTGTTCGGTCACTTCAATCCGCGTGCCGGTGGGGACCTTCATGTTGATGGTGAACTGGCCTGCGTCAGTCCGGGGAAAAAATGCCACGCCCAGAAATGGATAGATCCCCAGACTGAGGAAAAACACGCCCGCCAGGGCCACCACGGTCCAGCCGGGCCGCACGACGGCGCGGCGTACCCAGCGCTCGTAAAAATCCAGAACCTTTACGAACCCCCGGTTGAATCCGGCGTTGAACCTATCCCATAGCGACTTGCCCTCAGGATGCACCGGGATGGGGTGTTCGGCTCCGCCTTCGGCCGGCGCGTGCTGCTTCAGAAATCGCGAGCAGAACAGCGGGATCACGGTCATGGCCACCACGAAGGACGCTAGCAGCGACAGCGAGAAGGCCAGCGCCAGGGCTGAGAAAAGGAACTTACTTACGCCGTAAAGGAACACTACCGGGAAGAAATCCACCACATCCACGAGCGTGGCCGCCAGCACGGCCAGGCTTACTTCCGCGCCCCCCACTTCCGCCGCGATCCGCGGCAATGCCCCCATTTCCAGGTGCCGGTAGATGTTCTCCAGGGAGATCACCGAGTTATCGATCACGCGCGAGAAAGCCAGCGCCATGCCGCCCAGGATCATGGTGTTCACTGTGCTGCCCATCATCGCCAGCACTACGAATGCCGCCACGGCCGAGAGCGGAATCGAAAGCAGGACAGCCGAGGTGGCGCGCACACTCCCCAGGAAGACCAGTATCATGATGCTGGTCAGGACCAGACCGATGGCGCCTTCATGCAGCACTGTCTCCAGGGCGGCCTTCACATACACTGACTGATCAAACACTACGCTAGTGACTAGTTGCTTCGGAATATCGACGAGCTTGGAAGTCAGCTTGCGGATGCCATTCACTACGTCAATCGTATTGGTATCTCCGCCCTGTTTCATGATCGCAATATATGCGGAGCGCTGGCCGTTCACGCGCACGATGTTGTACTGGAGCTGGTTGGCGTCCTCCGCCTTGCCCACGTCCGACACGGTCACCCAGGATTTGCCGGCAGTCTTAAGCGGCAGCTTGTTCAACTCGCTCATGTCTTTGACCATGCTGTTCGAATAGACGTAATAGTCTGTCGGTCCGACCTTCACGTCGCCCGCGGGAAGGATCAGGTTCGAGTCGTTCACCGCGGTCACCACGTCCATGGGACTGAGTTGGCGGGACGCCATCTTGTACGGGTCCACGTACACCATGATCTGCCGGTACTTGCCGCCGAACGGCGGCGGGATCTCGGCGCCCTTCACCACGGCTATCTGGTTGCGGATCTGGAATTGGGCGTAGTCATGGAGTTGCGTCTCGGAGAGCCCTTCTCCGCTGACCGTCACCAGGCAGACCGGCAAACTGGAGGCGTCGAACTTCAGCACGACGGGTGGCAAGGTTCCTGGCGGCAACCGTTTCAGATCGGCCAGCGCCAGGTTGGAGAGTTGGGTTACATCGGCGTCCGCGCTGGTTCCGGGCTGGAAGTGCATCTTGATGATGCTGACCCCCAGCAACGAGCGGGACTCGGAGTATTCCACGCCGCTGGCCAACGTAAAAAACCGCTCCAGCGGATTCGTGATGTCGAACTCGATATCTTCCGGCGGCATGCCGGTGTAAAAAGTAGCCACCACCACTTCCGGAATGTTGATGGCGGGAAACAGGTCCACCGGCATGCGCGCCAGACTGACCGCGCCTATAGCTACCAGAGCCAGGCAGACGACTATGATGAAGTAGGGGTTGCGAATCGAGAAGCCCGACATGGAAGTCTAGTTCTTGCCCTCGTAGTTCAAGAGTTCGACGGTTTTCGGCCGCACCACCTCGCCGGGCTTCAGAGCGCCGCGGTCGCTCACTACCACCTGCTCGCCCTCCGCCAAGCCCGTGAGCGCCTCGGCATAGCTGGCATTCTGCACGCCCAGCGTTACGGTGCGCTCCTCAATCTGATTGGCCGGAGTCACCACCACTACGCTGGTGCGGTCGCCCTGGTGATCCACCGATTGTAGCGGCACCGCCAGCGCGGCGTCCTTGCGCTCCAGCCGCAGAGTGACCTCCGCGTACATGCCTTCGATCAGCACGCGGTTCGGGTTCGGCACATCCACCTCCGTGTGCATCGTCCGCGTGTCCGCTTTCACGTCCACCGAAAACCGCGCTACTTTGCCTGGAAAGGTTTTGTTCAGCGATGGAATCCGCACGTTCACCGGATCGCCAACGTGAATGTAGGGCACGTCCGACTCCGGTACCGGAATCACCAGCCGGAACTTTTCGTCTTGCGAGAGCTTCACCAGCGGCATGGCCTGCGTGCTGGAACTGGTGCCGGCCTGCATCAGCGTGCCCAGATTAGCGTAGCGCTCGGTGACCACTCCGGCAAACGGAGCTGTGATCCGCGAGTAATCATACAGCACCTGGTCGTGTACCAGCCTGGCCTGTGCGGCGGCCAACTCACTTTGCGCCGACTGCAGCGCCGATTTGGAGCCTTCTACCTGGGCCTCCGACGCCAGATCTTTTCCCTCCCAGTCGTCCACTTCCTGCTGCGCGACTAGTCCGGGCTTGGAATCCGAAACGGTCTTTAAACGGTCATACTGCAGGTGCGCGACCTTGTGTTGAGCCTCCACGCGGTTCAGTTCTTTCTCGGCGTGAGTGACTTGCTCGGCCATGTTCTTGATGGCCGCTTTGTCCTGCTCCAACTGCGCCTGCAACTCTGGAATCTCGAGCACCGCCATTAGCTGCCCTTGAGTCACGCGCGTGCCGTAGTCCACGTTGAGCTGTCGCACATAGCCGGATTCCTTGGCGTAGACGTCGATCTCCTGAAAGGGCACCAGCTCGGAGGACAAGGTCAACTGCCGTTCCAGGGGCATCCGGACCGCCCGCGTCACCCCCACTGAAACTGCCGCAGCTTCCCCTGTTTCCGCCCGGCGGTAACACGCCGCCATGCAGGCCGCCGCTATCGCCACTACTGCGATTCCCACGGCTGCGCTCCTGCAGGGAGACACTCCCTTACGGTCGTGTCTCAGTTCGGAGGCGGCTGCGTCTGGGGAAGGCGGGCGATAGCGCCTGCCCCACCCGAGCGACTTACTTGGGTACATGTCTAGTCCGTCCGATCTGGGCGCGCAGCTTTTTCATGGAGAATTGCGCCGATTGGCATAACCGAATGAGTTCTGCCTCTTCCGCCAGGAGTTCGTCCGCGACCTTGGGGATCTGTCCGGCGACAGCGTTCGGAACCGAAACCACTCCATGTAGGTCGCCGTGCAGCAAGTCTCCAGGATTTACCCTCAGTCCCGCGACTTCGACCGGTTCGCCAAAGTCTACTACGTGCGCGTAAGCGTGCGACACCGAAAGGCCCCGCGCAAAGAGATGAAAACCGGTTCGCTCGATTCCGGGCAGGTCCCGCACGGCGCCGTTGGTGACGTATCCGGTGCAGCCCAGCGCGCGGCCGATCTGCGCATGGATCTCACCGAACATCGCACCGAATCCCGGCTTGGCATCCATGTCTTCGAAAACGATCACGCGCGGCGCCGGGATGGTCGCCAGGTATTCCCAGAAATCCATGTGGTCGAAGTACCAATGCCGCGAGATGGGAGCCTCGGCCGTGCGGATCCGGCCGGTGACGGCATACCCTACCATGGGAGGCAAACTGGGGGACAGGCAGCGCACCGAAATATCTGTAAACCCCTCGTTGCGCAGCCTGACATCCAGCCGCTCGATGGCATTGGATACGGTGCACGTATCTATGGTCCGCAACCGTTCCAGGATTTCCAGGGGAACCTGGTTGATAGTTTTGACAGTGCTCATCTATATGGCTGCCGTGAACCTGGTGGGCAGCGGATAAAGAATCCCTACGACCGATCATAGAGAAACGGCGCGTGGGAATGAATACCCGGCTCAAGGTATTTATGGCCGGATTGTACCGTATGTCACGCGGCCTGCCTTCCGGCGACCCCTACCTGGCGAGCGCCCGGCGATACTTCGCGATGGCCGCCTCGTGCGCCACCAGGTTGCTGGAGAAGGTGTGCCCGCCGGAGCCATCCGGCCGGACCACGAAATAAAGATAGTCCGAGTCCGCGGGAGCGAGAACCGCCTGCATGGAAGCAACTCCCGGATTCGCAATCGGCCCAGGCGGCAGCCCGGCGTGCCGATAAGTGTTATAAGGGTCGCGGCTGGCCAGGTCTGACTTATAGATGACGCCGCGATAACTTCCCCGGAGCAGGGCTGCGTAGATGGTAGTCGGGTCGCAATCCAGCTTCATCCCAATCGCCAGGCGTCGCAGGAAAACCGATGCAATCACCGGCCGCTCGTCCGGGAGTTTGCCTTCCTTTTCCACGAGCGAGGCCAGCGTGACCGTGCGGTGCACGGCGGCATCCGTGTGCAGGCTGCGCCAAACTTCACGAAACTTGCCGGTCATGATCCGGCACAGGCGCTCCGGGGTCGTGTGGCGGCTCAGCCTGTAGGTGCTCGGGAACAGGTATCCCTCCAGCGTCGGCGCCTCGGGATCCAAGTCCTGGATCAGAGCCGGGTTACGGGCCGCGTCCAGGAATTGCGCGGCCGGGAACAGGCCCAGCCGCTCCACCGCCGCCGCGATATCGAACATGTTCTTCCCTTCCGGCACCACCAGTTCGTAAGTGAAAATGTCGCCGCGTGCAATGCGGTCAAACACGTCCAATACCGATGCCGGCTGGTGGAAGCGGTATTCGCCGGCTTGGAGCCTGGCATCCCGCCGGATCGCGCGCACGATCAGGAATGCCCAGGAGTGCTGGATAACGCCGGCGCTTTCGAGCATCTCCGCCATCTGCCCAGTGCCGGTGCCTTTGGGAAAATCGACGAAAGTCTGCTTGCCGAAGCCCTCATATGGCGCGTTCAGGCTGATCCCGAGGTAAACTACCGCGCCGATGGCGCACACCAGAAGCGCCACCATGAGCCTGCGCATACGCTTCACAAGGAATCCAGGTAACTCTGCAGCAGGATGACGGCGGAAAGCCGGTCCACCGCCAGAGCGCGCTTGGCGATGCTGATGCCGCTCTCCCGCAAAACGCGGGAAGCCTGCACCGTAGTCAGGCGCTCGTCCCACAAACGAACCGGGAGGCCCGCGCGCTCCGCCAGCGCCTCGGCGAATTCGCGGACCCACGCGGACTGCCGGCCTTCCCGCCCGCTCATGTGCATCGGGTTCCCGATCAGGATCAGGCCCACTTCGCGCTCCTCCACCTGGCGCGCGAGCTCTGCCAGGTCGGCGCGCTTGTTCGTCCGTTCCAGATTGGGGAGGCCCTGCGCGCTGACTCCCAGCGGATCGCTGATGGCCATACCGATACGCTTTTTCCCGAGATCGAGCGCCAGGATTCTGGATTTTGGGGACGGCATGCCGGGCGAAACCAATTTCATTATAAGCACGGGCGTGGTAGATTCGGTTCAAGGGTTCGTCGCTTAGTGGCCATCTTATCCAAGCCTCTGCGGGCCGCCGAGGAAGAAGTCCGCAGCATCGCCATCCCGATCATTGCGCTGGGCGTGGCTGTCGCCATCCTCTACTTCGGGAGGCTGCTCTTCATCACCTCGCTGGTGGCCGTAATCCTCAAGTACATCCTGGAACCCTTCGTGATTCTGCTGGTCCGCATTCGTTTTCCACGATCGCTGGCCAGCTTCGTGGTCTGCGTGGGCGCGCTTCTGGTGCTGTACCTGGCGGGCCTCGGCGCCTATTCCCAGTTGGCCGGATTGGTCGCGGAACTGCCTAAATATGGCGAGCGGATCGGGGAGTTGGTGGAGACCGTAAGCCAGCAAGCGGAAGCCATGGAGCAGCGCAGCTACCAGCTCATCGTGCCTTCCCGGAAGCCGCAGGCACAGGCGCCGCCCGCCGCTACGGAATCGCGGAAGAAGCGCCGCACGGCCGAGATCCCGGTGCCGGTCACCCCGGGCGCCATTCCCGAAGTGCGCATTCACGAAGATTCCACGCCCATCAAAAGCTTTCTCTCCGCGCGTCTGGGCTCCCTCTACCAGACCTTCCTGATGGCGTCCTTCGTGCCGTTCCTGGTGTACTTCATGCTGAGCTGGCACGAACACATACGCCGCAGTTTTCTGCAATTCTTCCGGGGCGAAGACCGGTCCGCGGCGGCTCGCAGCTTGCAGGGCATAGCGGACATGGTGCGCGCTTTCGTGGTGGGAAATTCCGTGCTGGGGGTGGTGCTGGCCGCCGTCAGCAGCCTGGCTTTTTGGATCATGCACCTGCCCTACCCATTTCTGGTGGGGCCGCTCAGCGGATTTCTCAGCCTGGTTCCCTATGTGGGCCTCCCGCTGGCGGCGCTGCCCCCGCTGTTCGTGGCCCTGACGGTTTATAACAACATCTCGGGCTACCTGCTGGTGATCGCGGTGGTTTCCTCCTTGCATTTGCTCGCGTTGAACCTGCTCTATCCCAAGTTCGTGGGGTCCCGCGTTCATCTGAACCCCCTCGCGGTGACCTTCTCGCTGATGCTCTGGGGATTTCTCTGGGACGCCCCGGGCCTGATCCTCGCCATCCCGCTGACCGCTGCGTTCAAGGCTGTCTGCGACAACGTGAAGGGGCTGCGGCAAATAGGCAAATTCTTGGGCGACTAGGCGAGCCCGGCTCGCCAACATCGACAAAAAGCGTCGATGTTACGACGCGGCGACACGGGGACGCGGCGACACGGCGATCCCTCTTCGAAAAGCTGGGCGTGGGTGTGGCGCCAGTTCCCTTACACTGAAATCAGCATGCAGATCGGCCAACGCGTGGCGCTGGGCGGGATGATCGTCAGCGGATCCCTCGCCGCAATTAAGATCACGGCGGGCCTCATGGGACACTCCAGCGCGGTCGTGGCCGATGGACTGGAGTCCGCCGCGGACGTCTTTTCGTCGGGCATCGTCCTGCTGGGGTTGACGCTGGCTGCCAAGCCCGCCGACTGGAACCACCCGTATGGGCACGGCCGCATGGAGACCGTGACCGGCCTGTTCATCGGCTTCCTGCTGGCGATGACCGGCATTGCGATCTCGGCGAATGCGTTGCACAACGTCGGCACGCCGCATCCGCCTCCCGCGGCGTTCGTCATCTGGCCGCTGATCGGATCGGCCGCGTTGAAGGGTCTTCTGTCCGGCGTCAAATTCCACTACGGGAAAAAGATCCGCAGCGCCGCGTTGCTGGCCGACGCCTGGAACGACTGCGTGGATATCTTCTCCGCGCTGGCCGCCTTCGTGGCAGTATCTTTGGCCATCCTGGCGCCCCGCCAATTCCATGCCGCGGACCACTGGGGCGCCTTCGCCGTGGGGCTGATCGTCGTCTTCACGGGTTTGCGCGTGGTGCACGATACCGCGTTACAACTCATGGACACCATGCCGGACCGCGACACTATGGCAACCATCCGCCGCGTGGCTCTCGCCGTCGCCGGCGTGCGCGGTGTCGAGAAGTGTTACGCGCGCAAGACCGGCCTGCAATACCATGTGGACCTGCACCTCGAAGTGGACCCCGAAATCACCGTGCGCCAATCGCACGATATCGCCACCAACGTGCGCATTGCCATCAAAGAAACGCTGCCCTGGGTGGCGGATGTGCTGGTGCACGTGGAGCCGGCGCCGTAAGGGGCAATCGATTACCATGACCATCGTCCTTAAATCGAAAACTGAGCGTGTAGTGCCGCGCAGCGTGCCTCGTCAGGCAGGCATTAAGGCTGGAGACCAGCTTGAATTTAGGGCGTCCCAACGTACCATCACCATTACAGCCATGGAGCCGCCAACGTATAAGCCAACGAAGGCCGAACTCGCGGCTATCCGAAAAGGCGAGGCAGAGATTGCGTGCGGCGAATACGTAACCTTAACCGACCTTCTGCATGGCTAGGAATATCCTCGTCGCAAGAGCGGCGCAAAAGCAGTTCGCAAGGTTTCCCGCTAGAGACCGGGGGAAGATTGGCGCCGCGCTCCGGTCGTTGGAAGCGGGTCCTTTCTCGGGTGACATCATCAAGCTGGAAGGCGCCGGTAACCGTTGGCGTCGCCGTATCGGCAACTACCGCATCTTTTTCTCCGTCGCCACGGTTGGCAGTCGAAAGCGCCAGGCGAAAGCGCCTGCCCCACGACACCTCTACCAGGACAGTGGCCGTTAGCGCGATTGCCCGCTGCACTTCAACGAACATCTCGAGCTTCCCTTGCATGCTTGTTTCGGACCAGGGCCCTTCTAGTACTTTTCAGATGTACTCCCTTGCTTCCGGCCTTCCTTTTCGACATAATTACAGCACCGACGATTTTTGCTCGCCTAGCGACGGAGTCCGGGTGCGAAGAGTCTTGGTTTCTGCGGCCACCGCGTGTGTCGAAGAGCGCCTTCAAAAGAAGGCCCGCCGGTTCTTGCAGGGCCTCTCCACCGACGAATTGCAGTACATTGCGGAGTTTCTGGGCGCCTGCGTTCTGGAATCCTGGGGACGCGCCGCGTGCAGCCGCAGCCAATTGGCCGACGGCATCGCCCACTTCGACCAATTCCGGTGCGCGCCCACCGGTTGCGTCAGCGATCAGGAGCACAAGATGATCCTGCTGCTGGAATATCTGTGCCGCTGCAAACTGATGCATTGCTCATTGGCCGCACCCGCCGGGCGGATGTAGTTCCAGCCGTTTTTCCCGGCACCAACCCCCTATTGCAGATCCCGAATCCAGATGTTGCGATAGCGCACGGGCTGGCCGTGGTCCTGCAGCAGCAGCGGCAATTTTGGTGGCGTGGGGTTATAGGGCGGACGTTGCATGTAGGCTGTCGGACCGGTCAGCAACACGCGATCCTGCGCGAGCACGCCATTGAACAGCAGCGTCACCGTGGCGGGTTCCTCCAGCGTCGACCCCGAAAAACGCGGGCCGTGGAAGATGACGTCGTAAGTCTGCCACTCGCCCGGCGGACGGCTGGGGTTGACCAGCGGTGGATACTGGCAATACATTGCGCCCGCCTGGCCGTCGGCGTAGGTCTTGTTCTGGTGGGACTCCAGCACCTGGATTTCGTACAACGAATGCAGGTAGACGCCGCTGTTCCCCGGCTCTTGATCCGTGCCGTGGGGCGGGTTCGGGGTGGCCCACTCGACATGCAACTGGCAATCCCCGAAAGCCTGCTTGGTCACCAAGTCGCCGCTAGGCGGATAGACCTCGAAATAACCGTCTCGCACTTTCCAGGCGGCTGGCTTACCGCCCCTCTGCTGCCAGGCCGAGAGGTCCTTTCCATCGAACAGCACTACGGCATCGGAGGGCGCCGTGCCCGCATGTTCCGGCGTGCTCGGCTCCCCAGGCGTCACCAAGGGGGGCAAAGGCCGGCTACGATCCCCGGTCTTCCACTTGATCACCGGCACAGTGGCCGCGAAAACAGTAACGGCTAAGGGTAGGAAAAGTCGAATTCGCATTGCGCCACGATTTTAGCACCCCTGCGCCGTAGGTTACGATTTACGTGGGCTGGGCCGGCACAATTTGTTACGGAATCGTGAATGCTCACCGTCAGTCCGCGTGGCCCGCAGGCTGGAAGATAGGCTAACGCTGGCCGAAAGATAGAACTGGAATCGCAGGATTGACCAGCCGGGCATACGATACAATCGAGTGAGACGCCCGTGCGCCTCAATGCCGCCGGGCCTTCCCCGCCGGCAGATGACGGTTTTTCCGCGTGAACACAGACACCCGATTACTCTGGAGGGACGTGGCATGCAGCGCCTGTTGACGCGGATCTGGATTGGGTTTCTTTTCGCGGGTTGCGTTTCGGAAGTCGCGCTCGCGCAGAAAGCTTTGACCTGGCAGCAAGTGCGCGACGAATTTGAAAAAGCGAACCCAACCTTGCGGGCGGCCCGGATCGGCATCGAGGAATCCCGCGCTCAGGAGGTCACGGCTTATCTGCGTCCCAACCCGGATATCACCACGAGCCTCGACCAGATCAACCCTTTCAGCAAGAACCCGATCGACAAATACAGCCCATTCTCAGAGGCGTTGCCGTACGTGTCGGCCAGTTATTTGCACGAGCGGCGGCACAAGCGTGAATTGCGGTTGGAGAGCGCACAGAAAGGCACCGCCGTCGCCGAATCGCAGTTGGCGGATCAGGAACGAACCTTGGTTTTCAATCTGCGCAGTGCATTTGTGCAGGCGCTGCAGGCAAAGGCAGTACTCCAACTCGCCAAGGACAACCTGGCTTATTTCGATCATGAGCTTTCCATCGACCGGGACCGTTATAAGGCAGGCGATATTGCGCATGTGGATCTGGACCGGCTCGAATTGCAACGCGTGCAGTACGAGTCCGATCTCCAGACCGCCGAGGTAAACCTTCGGACGGCGAAGATCCAGCTTCTGCAGTTGCTGAATGAGCGAACGCCGATCGAACAGTTTGACGTGACTGGTCCGTTCGATTTTAGCGAGCAGATTATGCCTCAGGAAGAGTTTCGACGGATCGCCCTGGAAGAGCGCCCGGATTTGAAAGCCGCGGTGCAATCGATCGACAAAGCGCAGACCGATTACCGGCTGGCTGTGGCGAACGGGTCCACCGATCCCACCTTCGGCGTGGACTTTGCACGCAACCCTCCCATCCCTGTATACATGGGAGTCAGTGTCACCATCCCGTTGCGCTTCTTCGATCGGAACCAGGGTGAGAAGGAGCGTACGCGGCTGGACATCGCCCGCAATGAGAGGCTGCGGGACGTTACCCAAGCCCAGGTTTTTAGCGATGTGGATTCCGCTTACGTAACCGTTGTCAACACGGTGACGCTCCTGCGGCCGTACAAAACGAAGTACCTCCAGACGGCTGCCAGGGTGCGCGACACCATTGCGTTTTCCTACCAGCACGGTCAGGCATCTTTGGTGGATTACCTGGATGCCCAGCGCGATTACAGGTCCGTGCAAACCAGTTATCTGAACCTGGTAGGTTCTTATCTAACCGCCGCGGGGCAATTGAATCTCGCGGTGGGCCGCGAGGTCATCCAATGAAACACGCGTGGCGCAGGCACTCGTGCCTGCCGCGCGGACACTCCTGCCCGCGCAAACTAATCTCTCTTATTGCATTCCTAGCCCTTCTCATGTCCGTTCTGCTAATCGGCTGCAGCGCAGCGGGTAAGAGCGACCCCAAGGCCGAGGCGCCGCCGCCCGCCGAGGTGGAGCACGTCCAGAACGCGGGTCTGTTCAAAGTGGACGACCCCAGCAAGTTTCCACTGGCAACCGCCGGCGAGCGCGACGAAGCACCCGAGTTGAACGTGACCGGAGTAGTGAGCGCCGACGTCTCGCGGCAAATTCCCGTGATTTCGCTGGCCTCCGGGCGCGTCCTGGAGATCCACGCCCGGCTGGGCGATACCGTCACCAAAGGACAGCTCCTCATGAAGGTGCAAAGCGCGGATATCGCCGGGGCGTATTCCGATCACGAGCAGGCGCTGGCCGACGAAACATTGGCGCGCGCACAACTCGACCGCTCCAAGATTCTATACGAAAAAGGCGCCATCGCCCAGAAAGATCTGGAAGTCGCCCAGGACACGGAGATCAAAGCCCAAGTCACTGTCAAGACCACGCTGGATCATCTGCGCGTGCTGGGAGCGGACCCCGATCACCCGTCGGCCATCGTGGAAGTCCGCGCGCCTGTCTCAGGCGTGATCACCGACCAGCAAGTAACGGCGGCCGCGGGCGTACAGGGCCTGGCTTCGCCGAATCCCTTCACCATTTCGGATCTGTCGTCGATCTGGATTCTTTGCGACGTGTACGAGAACAACCTGTCACAGGTCCATCTTGACGAGTACGCGGATGTCAGACTGAACGCTTATCCGGACCAGGTCTTCCGGGGTCACATCGGCAATATCAGCCCGGTTCTCGACTCCAACCTCCGCACGGCGAAAGTCCGTCTGGAAATGCGCAACCCGGGAACCATGCGGCTGGGTATGTTCGTCACGGCGACGTTTCACGGCCCCCACAAAGAAGTGCGCGCCACAGTTCCGGCGGCGGCCGTGCTGCATCTGCATGACCGCGATTGGGTCTACGTTCCGGCGGGATCCTCACAGTTCCGGCGCCTGGAAGTGTCGGGCGGGAAAATGCTGCCCGGCAACATGCAGGAAATCTCCGGCATCCAACCGGGTCAAAAGGTCGTTTCTAACGCCCTCGTCTTGCAGGCCACCGTGGAACAGTAATACAGTGGAACGGTCATGACGAAAGAAGAAGTTCGCGCGCGCATCGAGGAGCTTGGGATAGTCCCGGCTGTGCGCCTGTCGTCCGCGGAGGATGCGCGCTTTGCCGCCGAAGCGATCCATCGTGGGGGGCTCCCCATCGCCGAGATCACCATGACCGTGCCGGGCGCGCTCGATCTGATTTCCGGCCTGGTGCGCGACTTTCCGGACATGGTGGTGGGCGCTGGAACTGTTTTGGATGCGGAGACTGCGCGCCGTTCGATCGACGCCGGCGCCGCATTTCTGACCAGCACCGGCCTCGAAATGAGTGTAGTGGAAGTGGCCGTCAAGGCCAACGTCCTGGCAATGCCTGGTGCTTTGACACCGACCGAGATCATCACCGCATCGAAGGCCGGCGCCGATTTTGTCAAGGTGTTCCCTTGCGCGCAGCTTGGCGGCGATAGCTACATACGGGCCCTGAAGGCGGCCTTGCCGCAGATCCGCCTGATTGCCGGTGGCGGCGTGAAGCAACACACGGCGGCGCTTTACATTACCGCAGGCGCCAGCGCCATCGGCATCGGCAAAGAACTGATCACGCATGAAGCGGTCCGGCTGCGCAAAGCCGAGTGGATCCTGGAGCTGGTGCACCGGTTCATGGGCATTGTGAAGAACGCCCGCAGTCAATCCGCCCCGGCGCGTATGGTCTTCAGGTAATAAGTACGGATACAAGGAATGATTCGCGGTCTCGTCGATTTCTCGCTGAACAACCGGCTTCTGGTAGTGGCGCTCGCCATCGTACTCTTTGTCTGGGGTGTTATTTCCTTCAAGAATCTTCCTATTGAAGCTTATCCGGATGTAGCGAATAACTACGTACAGATCATTACACAATGGCCGGGCCGCGCCGCCGAAGAAGTCGAACAGCAGGTCACCATCCCGATTGAAATTGTGATGAACGGGCTTCCACACCTGGAGCATCTGCGGTCCACTTCGCTTTTTGGACTCTCCAGCCTGATGCTGATCTTCGACGATGAGTCGGATAACGATTGGAACAGGCAGAAGGCGCTGGAACGGCTGGCACAGGTCACCTTGCCCGAAAATCTGCAGCCGCAGCTCGGGACCGATTATAGCCCCGTCGGCCAGATTTTCTGGTATACGCTCACCAGCACGAATCCGGAATATGACCTGATGGAGCTGAAATCCAAGGAGGACTGGGTCCTGGAGAAGCAGTTCAAGTCTGTTCCGAACGTGGTGGACGTAGTCAGTTTCGGTGGCATCACCAGAGAGTATCAGGTAGCCATCGACCCCAACAAGCTTGTGGAGTACGCGCTCAGCATCGGAGAGGTTGAGCAGCAACTGACGAACAACAACGTGAACGCCGGCGGCAGTTTTATCGAGGCAGGCTTGCAGCAAGTGAATGTGCGCTCCGTCGGGCTCTTTCAGAACGTGCAGGACATTGGTAAGACGGTCATCAAGACACAAAACGGGACCCCCATTCGGATCAAAGATATCGCGTCAGTCATGCAGGGTCCCAAAATCCGGCTGGGCCGGATCGGCATGGCGATTCACCACGACGATGGCAAGGTTAGCAAGATTATAGACGACGATGACGTTGTAGAAGGCATTGTCTTGCTGCGCAAGGGCGCCGAATCGGATGCCACGCTCGACGCCATTCACGACAAAGTCAAAGAGCTGAACGAGCGCATCCTGCCCAAGGGCGTGAAAGTCCGGCCATTCCTGGATAGAAGCGACCTCGTACATTACACGACCAAGACCGTTCTGCACAACCTCCGGGAGGGCATCATCCTGGTGGCGATCGTTCTGTTCCTGTTCCTCGGCAACGCCCGCGGTGCGCTCATCGTGGCCCTCACCATTCCGTTTTCGCTGCTGTTCGCGTCCATCTGTCTCGATCTTAGGCACATCCCGGCGAACCTGCTATCGCTCGGCGCGCTCGACTTCGGCATGGTGGTGGATGGCGCGGTGGTCATGGTGGAGAACATCGTCCGGCATCTGGGTCATCGGGATGGGCCTCCGCGGCCCATGCTGGAGCGAATTCGCGAGGCGGCTCACGAGGTGCAGCGCCCCGTGTTCTATGCCATCGGCATCATCATCACCGCCTATCTGCCGATTTTCACTCTGCAGAGCGTGGAAGGGCGCTTGTTCAAGCCGATGGCCTGGACAGTCGCCTTCGCGCTGCTGGGCGCCCTGATCTTCTCGATGGTGGTAGCTTCCGTGCTATCGAGCCTGCTGTTCGGCCAGAACACACGCGAGTGGCGCAACCCCGCGCTGGCGTGGTTGACGCACCGCTATCGGGCGATGGTGCGCTGGTCCATACGCGTCCGCTGGGCGACGGTAGGCGCGGCATTGATTTGTGTGGCGGCGGCCGCCTGGCTGGCCACTAGCGGGATCATCGGTTCGGAATTCCTGCCGCATCTGGACGAAGGCGCCATATGGGCGCGCGGCACTCTGGCCCCCAGCACGGGCCCGGCCGAGGGCACTCGCTTGATGACCCAGGCACGCCTTATTCTGGCATCCTTCCCCGAGGTTACGCAGGTGGTCTCGCAGGTCGGGCGCCCCGACGACGGAACCGACACCACCGGATTCTTCAACACCGAGTACTTCGTAGATCTGAAGCCCAAGGAACAGTGGCGGAAGGTTTTTAAGGAAAACAAAGTCGGGCTGATCGCCGCCATGGATCGCGAACTCGAAAAGATCCCCGGCGTGCTCTGGAACTTTTCGCAGCCCATCGCCGACAACATGGAAGAAGCCGTGAGCGGCGTAAAAGGTGAGTTGGCCATCAAGATCTACGGCAAAGATCTCAAACTGCTCGAGCAGACGGGCGATGAGATCGTCAACGTGATGCGGCATATTCGCGGCATAGAGGACCTCGGATTGTTTCGCGTCATCGGCCAGCCCAATCTCAACTTCACCGTGGACCGAGACCAGGCATCCCGCTATGGCATGAACGTATCCGACGTACAGGACGCCATCCAAACCGCCGTCGGAGGCAATGCCGTCAGCCAGGTGCTGCAGGGTGAAGAGCGCTACGACCTGGTGCCGCGTTACAGCGCTCCGTATCGCGATACCAGGGAAGCCATCGAGAACATCCGCTTGCTGGCGCCCAGCGGCGAGCGGGTCTCGCTGGCGCAACTCTCGAAGGTGCAGGTTCTGGACGGCGCGTCGGAAATCTATCGCGAAGAGAACTCCCGTTATGTGGCCATCAAGTACAGCGTGCGCGGCCGGGACCTCGGCAGCACCGTGGAAGAGGCCATCCGGGATGTCGACCGGCAGGTGAAACTTCCGGAGGGTTACCGGATCAGTTGGGCCGGCGAATATGCCAGCCAGCAGCGCTCCCAGAAACGGCTGATGTTCGTGCTGCCGATCACCATCCTGGTGATCTACATCATTCTCTACACCATGTTCCATTCCTTCAAGTGGGCCACCCTGATGCTCGCCAACATCGCCATGGCTCCTTTGGGCGGCCTTTTGGCGCTGCTGGTTACCGGCACGCACTTCAGCGTATCGTCCGGCGTGGGCTTCCTGGCGCTTTTCGGCGTGTGCGTGCAGACGGGCGTGATCATGCTGGAGTACATCAACCAGCTTCGCGCGCGGGGTCATACGGTGATGGATGCCGCGGCCGAGGGCGCCGTGCTTAGGCTCCGGCCGATCCTGATGACCACCCTGGTGGCTACGCTGGGATTGCTGCCGGCGGCCATGTCGCATGCGATTGGCTCGGATTCCCAACGGCCCTTCGCCATCGTCATCGTGGGAGGCCTGATGGTCGCGATGATGATGAATATCTTCCTGCTGCCTACGTTATATGTGTGGGTGGCCGGCGATCACGATGTGCTGCCCACACCCGAGGCGGGCTTCGACGAGTCGGAGTAAATCGCGGATCGCAGGCGGAACCGCCTGCGCCACCAAAACAAATCCTGCGATTGAAGCGGTGGGGCAGGCGCTTCCGCCTGCCAATTTTTAAACAGTACTTCGAGGCCCGAAAGCCCTTTATTTTCCCCTCGGCCCGGTGTATACTCAAAATCGGGAGAGTGCCTATGGGCCCGCTGGACATTCCTGAAGTGCTGATCGCCTTAGGTCTGATCGCGACCCTGGCTTGGGCGATCTACAATTGGAGGCACCGCGAGCATACGCAGCGGTAGCCGCCGGTCAGAACTGGTCTTTGTAGGTCTCCAGCACCATACGTACGAGTTGGCTGCGCGTACGGACCCCGGTTTTCGTGAATAGCTGTTGCAGCGTCGACTTGACCGAGCTTTCCGATACCTGCAGCCGGTCGGCGATCTCCTTGTTCGCCAGCCCCTCGAACACATGCTGCAACACTTGCCGCTCCCGCTCCGTCAGCTTCTTGCGTTGATACTCCGGCTGCGGCGCGGTTGCCCCCACCAGCACCGAGCGCAGGTAGCCCGGCTCGAAATAGTCTTTGCCGTCGCTCACGTCGCGTATGGATTGGGCCAGCGCGGCGGGCGAACAATGTTTCCGCAGGATGCCGGCGATCCCTTGGCGGATCATTTCCGCGGCTTCCAACTCGGTGACGCCGGCGGTGACCACCAGTACCCTGCCCGTGAATCCCAGGGTCCTCGCCTTGGCCAGGAAGTCCGTGCCCTTGCCGTCGCCCAGATCGTAGTCGAGCAGCACCACGTCCACCCGCGCCTCCGCAATAAGGCGTAGGGCTTCGTCCGCCGACGCGCAATGGCCCGCAATTTCGAAGTCCGGCTCGGCCGCCAGCAGCCGGGCGACGCTCTCGCGAAACAGGGTGTGGTCGTCGACTACCAGGATGCGAATCCGGCTGTCCGTTTCCATGGCTTCACGCCTCCGCCAGAGGAGCCAGCACCACCGCGAAGCAACAGCCCGCCGGGCGCGCTTCGTAACGCAGTTCGCCGCGGAAGCTGCGCACGATCGCGCGCGACACGTAGAGTCCCAGGCCCGTGCCGTCGGCGGCAGGCTGAAACGGGCGGAACAATTGCTGCGGAGAGCGGATTCCCACGCCCGTATCTTCGAACCGGATCACCACCGAGGCTTCTTCCGGGCTGGCCGAAATGTTCAACTCCTTGCGCTCGCAATTCTGCATGGCACGCTGGCTGTTCCGCGCCAGGTTCAGGAAGGTTTGCAGCAGACCGTAGGAATCCGCCCACACTAAGGGAAGTCCCGCCGCAATTTGCCATTTCACCACCACTCCCGAATCGCGGAACGACGGCTCGATCAACACCCGCAGCTCGTCCAACACTTCACCCGCGTCCACCGCCATGGCTTGATCTTCCGGGGATGCCTGCAGCTCCAGGGAGGCAATCTTCTCCAGACCCAGGATCAACGTCTGCAGCGCCTCGAAATCCTGATTCTCTTTGAGCGCCTCGACGCGCGCAAGGTTCTTCCCTACCGCGGAAACCGCGCCGCACAGATTGCGGATCTCGTGCGACATTGCGCCCATGAGAATGCGCGTATTCTTGAGCAGATGATTAAGGCTGAGATCTTCGCGGTCGCGCAGATCTTCGGAAAGGTCCACAATTATGGCCGCCAGCTTGTGCCCGGAGAGCGTCTTGTAGGTGGAGAACCAGATAGCGGCCAGGAAAATCTCGCCATTCCGCCGCTGGCCCTTGCACTGCATCGTGGTGCGGAACGATTGCGACCGGTGGCTCTGCGCCACCGATTGCAGCGTGGGGAAATAATCGCGAATCGGCTCGCCGGCCAAGGGATGGCCGCCGGCATCCAGCAGTTGCTGAGCGGCCTGGTTGGCCAGAACGATGGAGCCGGAGGAATCCACCGTCACGATCGCCGCCGGGCTGCTCTCGATCAGAATCTGGATCTGCTGTTCGGCATCTTCGCGGTGCCGCACCTGTTCCGTCAGTTGTTCCAGGTGCTCCATCGCGAGTTGCCGCTTATGCACCAGTTCCGAGATGAACAGCCCGGTCCCGGTAAAAGCGAGGCTCATCATCGCCAGTCGCGTGCCGGCGTCCGCGCGCGGAAACGGGCTGAACAGTTCGCCGAGAACCGCACAGAAGACCCCCAACACAGCGATCTGCCAGCGCGCCAGAAACCCGCCCGCCAGCATGATCGGAAACAGGTATAAGAAGTGCAGCGAGAAATTCGGCTTAGCCGCCCAGTCCGTCGCGGCGATGATGGCCACCAGCGCGGCAGCCGCGGTGAGCGCCCGCGCGCGATTCGGCGGAGAGTATAGCAGCGCGATGTCCGGCATGCTAGAAGAGTTACCGCGTATGTCCTATTATCGGCGATTCGGCAGCACGGAAGGCCGTACGCGCGGAGCACTCCGGTGGCACGATCACTTCTTGCGAAGGCGCAGGTCCTTGGCGTCCGGCGGGTGCATCTCCCCTTGCAAAATATCCTGCTTGCCATGCTCTGGTGTGACCATCTCAAACCTGGTGAAGGTTCGTAGGGAAAGACTGGAAGCGCCAATCCGTTGCACCAATCGCAGGTATGTCTCCCGGGCCGGCTCCAAGCGAAATGTATATGATTTGCCAGATGGTCCCCGTACCTTAAAATCGTGCTTCCCCGGTTCCAGCGTAGTTCTAAAGACGACGCCCTTCCGGAGGCAAACCGCCACTTTATGGTCGATCTCAATATCCGGGGCAAGTTTGTTTGCGCCTTCCCCGGGAAGGACGTATATGATCACAACCGATTGGTCCGGCGGAATATCGGATGCCGGCGGGGCAACCTCCTGCGTCCGCGCTGCCGCATCGAAAAAAGCAACCCACGCAACACCTGTTAGGGCCGCAACCGTAACCTGGCTGGCTTTCATCAAACAACATATTAACAGCCTGAGACACGACCGCTTCGACGTGCGCTCAGAACGCGTGGTTTTGGGGAGTGACTGTCGCGCATTATTGGCGGTCTGGGAACTGCGGCGGCGGCCCCGGTGTCGAATGAGGCTGAAGGAACTAATGGCGTGCGCCCACACATCGTGGCTTTATCCTGCATTCTCGCTTCGGCCGCCTTCTCCGCCGATCCGGCTCTTACGATTTACAACCAGCAGTTCGCCGTCGTGCGCGAGACGATTCCACTCGACCTGAAAGCTGGCGTCAACACCATCGAATTCACGGGCACGACTGCCGAACTGGAACCAGAGTCCGTGATGCTGCGCGGCCCGAACGGGCGCGTACTGCAAATTCTGGAGCAGAGCTACCGTGCCGACCCGGTCTCACTCGAAGCGCTGTTGCGGCGCTACGAAGGCCAGACCATCGATTTCGAGGTCCGTAACGGCGACCGCGTCGAAACCATCGGCGGCAAGATCGTGCGGGCCGGGGATCTGGCGCAACCGGGACAGCCCATCGTCTCGCAAGCGATTATCGAAGCCGCCGGCAAGTGGCGTTTCGATCTTCCAGGAGTGCCGTTATTCCCCGGACTGGCTTCCGGCATGATCCTAAAACCTACGGTCGACTGGACCATCCAGACGGATCGCGCCGGGCGGGTGGATGCGGAGTTAGCCTACGTGTCCGCCGGATTCGACTGGAGCGCGGACTACAACATCGTGCAGGGCGATGCGAACGTGCTCGACATCATCGGTTGGGTCACCATGGAAAACCGTAGCGGCAAAGAATTCGAGAACGCGCACGTGAAACTCATGGCCGGCGATGTGAACAAGCTCAAGCAGGCCGTACCCCTACGGATCAGGATCGGAGGGAACGCCGGTGGAGTGATTGGCGGGATTCCGGGTGGCATTCCAGTCACGGAAAAAACATTCGACGAGTACCACCTCTACACGCTTCAGCGGCCCATCACGCTGCACGACAAGGAATCGAAACAGGTGGAGTTCGTGCGGGCGGCCGGCGTCACATCCCAACTGATCTACGTGTACGACGGCGCCAAAATCGATCCGAATCGCTACGTGGGCTGGAACGCGGAGATGATTCGCAACGACGCGATGTACGGCACCGAGTCAAACCCGAAGGTCTGGGTGATGCGAGAGTTCCTGAACTCCGAGGCGAATCACCTTGGCATGCCACTCCCCAAAGGCAAGGTGCGCTTCTACCGGCGCGACACCGATGGACGTCTGGAATTCACCGGCGAGGACACCATAGACCACACGCCCAGGGACGAGATGATCCGCGTATTCACCGGCTCGGCTTTCGATTTGAAGGGCGAGCACAAACGGACCAACTTCCGCAGCGACATGGGCCGGCAAACGATGGACGAAGCTTTCGAAATCAAGTTGCGGAATCACAAGAAAGAACCGGCGGAGGTGCGCGTGGTGGAGCACCTCTATCGCTGGACCACTTGGGAGATCGCGAACAGTTCCATGCCGTACGCGAAGACGAACGCGCAGACCGTCGAGTTCCACGTGCAGTTGCAGCCGGACGAAGAGAGGACCATCGCCTACACCGCGCACTACACGTGGTAGAGGGGCTGGTTGGCAGGCGAAAGCGCCTGCCCCACCTAGGCCGCGAGAGCTTCCGCCCGGGCGTTGGTCCGCTCGCGCGAAGCCAGCCATAGCCATGCTAGCGACACGCACTGGAACGCCACAATCGGAATCAAAACACGCAGGTCGCGCACGCCGCCGAACCACGTGCCGGTCGCCAGCACGGCCAGCGCCGTCGCCGATATGCGTACTGCCTCCGCGTACAGAAACTGTCGCCGGTTTTCCAGCACACCGCCCAGACACACCAGGCTGCCCAGGATGAAACCGAAATACGCAATATTGAGCCCCGCGCTCTGCTTGGGCAGCAATGCCAGAAATTGGCTATTGGCGGCGACCAGCGCCACGAACTGGAGCAGACCGTATGCGCTCAGCAGGGTGTTGCGCGGCGGATCGAACTTCGCAAAATCGACGCGCGGATCGTACGGGCGCTTGGGAAAGCGTGCGGCCACATCCGCCGGCCGCCACCCCGGATTCATGAACCACACACGGAGCTTGTCCCACCACGAATGGGCATGCCACGAATCCTTCGCCATGGCCCAGTAATAATGCAGGTTCGCCCACACGGGATTCCAACTGTTCAATTGTCCGCGAATGCCGAAGATGCACGGCTCTTCATCCATCTCTTCCTGGAAACTGCCGAACAGATGGTCCCAGATCAGGAACACGCCGACGTAGTTCTTATCCAGGTAGATATCGTTCTGCGCATGATGCACGCGATGGTTCGACGGCGTTTGGATCCAGCGATCGAGGACGCCCAGCCGGCCGATGTGCCGCGTGTGCGGCCAGAACTGGTAGAAAAGCTGAATCACCGCCACGACCAGATACACGCCCATAGGCACGCCGCACAGGGCCATGGGTACGAAGAAGATCCAGCCAAGGAATGTGTCTGTGCCGGATTGGCGCAGCGCGGTGGTGAGGTTGAACTCCTCGCTCTGGTGATGAACCACGTGCGCGGCCCAGAACACATTCACGGTGTGTCCCCAGCGATGATCCCAGTAATAGCAAAGATCGTAAAGAACGAATGCGAAGACCCACACGCCCCAGCGATTCGCGGGTAAGTGCCAGGGTGCCAGATGCCCATACACCCAGTCGTAAACAAACAGAGCGAAAAATCCGAAGAACACGCGCATGCCGGTGCTCACGATGCCGCAGCTCAGGCTATTGATGGAATCCGCGAGGCAGTAATAGCGCGTGCGCTTCATGCGATCGGCGATCAATTCCACCGCGATCAGCAACAGAAATACCGGTACCGCAAAGGCCACGGCCTTACCGTAAGTGACATTCATATCTTTTGTTTAGGCAGCCACGGCGGCGGTCTGCGGCCTCGGCCGCGCGCGCGCACCCAGCCACAACCACGCCAGCGAAACGAGCTGGAACAAGACTACCGCGGCCACTACCCGCACGTCGCGCACGCCGCCGAACCACGCGCCGGTAGCCAGCACGGCCGCAGCCGTCACGGTCAGCCGCGCCGCTTCCGCGTACAGAAACTCGCGCCGGTTCTCCAGCACTCCGCCCAGGCACACCAGGCTGCCGAGGATGAACGCGAAATACGCTACGTTCAGCGCCGTCCCCTGTTTGGGCAGCAGAGCTAGAAACTGGCTGTTGGCCACCAGCAGAGCTACGAATTGCGCCAGTCCGTAGGCGCTGAGGGGAACGCTGCGCGGCCGGTCGAATTTCACGAAATCCACGTGCGGATCGTAAGGGCGCTTCGGAAAACGCGCCGCGACATCCGCCGGGCGCCAGCCAGGAGGCGCGAACCAGACCTTGACTTTGTCCCGCCACGAACCGGCGTACCACGAGTCCTTCGCCATCGCCCAATAGTAGTGCAGGTTCGCCCAGACCGGGTTCCAACTGTTCAATTGCCCGCGGATGCCGTAGATGCACGGCTCTTCGTCCAACTCCTCCTGAAAGCTGCCGAACAGACGATCCCAGATCAGGAACACACCCACGTAGTTCTTATCCAGGTAGATGTCGTTCTGCGCGTGATGCACGCGATGGTTCGACGGCGTCTGAATCCAGCGGTCTAGAAATCCCAGACGGCCGATGACCTGGGTGTGCGGCCAGAACTGGTAGAAGAGCTGGATGACGCCCACCATCAGGTACACGCCCAGCGGCACCCCGCACACCGCCATCGGCAAATAGAAAATCCAGTTCAGGAACGAGCCGGTGCCGGGCTGCCGCAGCGCTGTGGTGAGGTTGAACTCCTCACTCTGGTGATGCACCACGTGCGACGCCCAGAACAGCCCCACCGTGTGGCCGAAGCGGTGCTGCCAGTAATAGCACAGATCGTAAAAGACGAAGGCGAAAATCCACGTGCCCCAGTGGTTCGCGGGCAGGCGCACGGGAGCCCAGCGGCGCAACACCACTTCGTAAAAGAAGATGCCCAGGAACCCGAAAAACACGCGCACACCCGTGCTCACCACGCCGCAGCTCAAGCTGTTGATGGCGTCCGCCAGGTGATAGTACTGAGTGCGCTTGGCGCGGTCTACGATGAATTCCAGGGCGATGAGAATGAGAAACACCGGCACTGCCAGCGCCACCGCCCGCCCGTAGGTGGTGTCCATAGGTCTCCTGAATCGCTTTGAAAATTTTACCGCATCCGGCCGGCCGCAGGTTGTATGTCCCCAACCGGTGTCGCTGCGCTCGGCTCATCCAAACACGCTGATCTTGCCTTTCTCGTCGCGTAGCAGGCACGTGCCAATGTATTGTTGCTTCGACCGGGTGGCGGCCAGGTCGTGATAAACGAAGGAACCTTTGACAAAGAAGTGACAGACCACGGAGCGTCTGGATAACTGCATATTCCGGCGCGGGGATCCCCCGTGAATGAGGTTCGCGTGCCAGATCAACACGTCGCCCTTTTGGGCGTGAAAGTATTGCGGCGCCAGGCCATGCTCCCCGATCAATCCTCTTATAAAGGGCTCGTACTTGTCGCGATAAGACGTGTATTCATGCTCCTTGAAATCGGATTCCGTTATGCCCACGTCTTTGCTGAAGACATAGGGCAGTTTGTGGCTGCCGGGATAATAGACAAGCGGACCGCTATCCGGATGAATGTCTTCAAACGCTATCCACGCCGCGGTGAGGTACCCGAGCGGATAAGTGGTCATGTGGATAGAGTCGGAATGCAAACCCTGCTGCGAGCCTTTGTGTGAAGCGATCGTCTGCAGCGGCTTAGGTTCGCGTTCCATGAGGAGATGAATCCAATTCAACAACCCGGCGTGTTTCAGGATCTGGCACAGCGCGCCCATCTTCTTGTGCGGGTTGAGAAACCGGCCGGGATACGGATCGTCTTCCGAAGCCGGCTCCGGCGGCAAGGTAACTTTGCCAAGCCGGATAGCCCTTTCATAGGCGGTCCACACTTCATCCAGGATGGAGTTGCCAATCAGATTCTTCAGGATGATATAGCCGTTGGCGGCCCAATAACGGCACTGCTGCGCCTCATCTGGAGTGATGTCGCCTTGGCGCAGCTTGCTCTCGATCCGGTCAAGAGCATCGGGCTGGTCCAGCCAGGGATACGGGCCGGAGTAAGGAAAATGCTCCGCACGAAAGGAGGGCAATCTGGAGACATGTAGCGGCTGGTCTGCGAACAATCCCCGGCGCGCCATATCCAATCAGGATACACCCGCGGCGGAGTTATCGCTTTGACCGCGCTGAACTGGCTGGCTGACCGCGGACCCGCCTGTTCGCAACCCGGCGCCGGCTGCTAGACTCAGATGGGCCCTTCCCGCATGCTGCCATATCGCCTTGTCTACCACGACGGATACGACTTGAACCTGGGCGATCATGTTTTCCCGTCCAAGAAATATCGCTACATCCACGACCGTCTGCTCGCGGATCGGTTCGCCGCGCCGGAGGATTTCGTCAAGCCCGAGCCGGCCGCCGACGAAGACATTCTGCTGGTTCACGAACCGGGTTGGGTGAAGCGCCTGCAGACCGGAACGCTCGACTACCACGAGATCCTGCAACTCGAGGTTCCCTATAGCCGGCAGTTGGTGGAGGCATACTGGCTGGCGGCCGGAGGCACCATCCTGAGCGCGCGCCTGGCCGTCGAGCAGGGGATAGGGTTCAACGTAGGCGGCGGATTTCATCACGCTTTTGCAGGACACGGGGAAGGCTTTTGCGCCGTCAACGATATTGCGGTAGGCATACGCCGCCTGCAGCGCGACGGCCGCATTCAACGCGCCATGGTGGTGGATTGCGATGTGCATCACGGGAATGGAACCGCGGCCATTTTCGCGGGCGACACCTCGGTGTTCACGCTGTCCATTCACCAGTTCAACAACTATCCCACCGAAAAACCGCCCTCCAGCCTGGACATACACTTACCGGACGGCACGGGCGACGAGGAATATCTGCACCGGCTAGGCAATGGGTATCGCACCGCTCTGACTATGTTTCATCCGGAGCTGCTGGTCTATGTAGCGGGCGCCGATCCTTATTGCGAGGATCAGCTTGGCGGCCTGGCGCTGAGTTTCGAGGGCCTGCGGGAGCGCGACCACCAAGTCATCTGGACCGCCCTGCACGGCGGCATTCCGGTCGCTATCGTACTGGCGGGCGGCTATGCGGTCAACGTGCAGGATACGGTCACGATTCAAACCAATACGGCGCGCGTCGCCAAGGAGGTTCTGGAGCGGGTGGGCTGGCCCACCGCTTAAATTCGGACTTCACGGTATTATAATAGACTTTATGAAACGTGAGCGAAGCATCGCGCTATTGAACCAGTCTGTCGCCGAAGAGCTGCAGGCCGTGCATCAATACATGTATTTCCACATACACCTGGACGATGAGGGATTCGGGCCGCTTGCGACGCTGTTCAAGCGTACCGCTATCACCGAGATGGGCCACGCAGAAGCGCTCGCCGAGCGCATCCTGTTCCTGGAGGGCGACGTGGAGATGTCGCCTGCCGGGCCGGTCGAAAAAATCACCGATCCGGCCGCCATGCTGGCCAAGGCCAAGCAGATGGAGGAATCGAGCGCGCACGGCTACAATCAGGCCGCCGTGGATTGCGGCGCGGGCGCCGACGCCGCGTCCAAACAGATCTTCGAGAAATTGGTCGGCGACGAAGAGGGCCACTTCGCGGAATTCGATCTGCAACTGGAGAATATCAAGCGGTTCGGTTTGAGCTATCTCGCGCTGCAGTCGTTCGAGAAGGCGCCGGCCGGCGAATCGGCCGTCCGTTAGGCGGCCCTTTTTGTTGGTCTAAAGATTCTCAATCACCCACGCGTTGAAATCGAAAGTCTGGCCCTGAAATGCCAAGTATTTTCCGTCTGGAGACGGGACGGGATCAGAAAGCCATTGGGTGCGGTCATTGTGGAGCAGGACATTCACCTGGCCTGCGGTTGTCACGTGCAGCAGGTGGAACGTGGCGGTGGTCGCGAAGAACCCTTTGCCATCCGCCGCCCAGGCTATGTTCTGGAGCGCCGACCAGCGCGGCTCAACCCGAATTTCATCCCATCTGCCTTCCGTTAAGGTCAGTATCCTATTGTCGGAGTCCACCACCGCCAGGCGCGAACCATCCGGTGAGACGTCCCAGGAGAACATCATGTTGTTCCGGCGCTCGACCTTCCCGAGCAGGCGATCCGCTCTCCCGCGGACCGGATCGAGCTGGTAGAAGAGCACCTTGCTTCCCTCGTCCCGGCTCAATACGCAGGAGCCGGCTGCGAGCGGGCATTTATAATCGAAGCGCGCCGACGCCGGCAAATCGAGCACCGGTTCGGGCGACCCTCCGGCTGCCGGCAGCCGCAACAGGCGTTGCGGCGAGAGGCGGTCTACGTACAGGATCCAAGAGCCATCCGGGCTCACCTGGGCGTCGCGCCGCCGATCCCCAGAAACTACTTCCACTATTTCTTGCGCCAGGGTTTCGTCCCGGCCCTGCCTGAAAACCTCGAGCTTGCCATTTCGATCGGAAGAAAGGAGCAGGGCCCGGCCATCCCGCGTCCAAGCGTCGGGTACGCTGCCGAAACCCCGATTGTCGAGCGTCAGACGGCGCGGCGGACCCAGGCTGCCGCCATCGCCGCCCAACTCGCCTACATACACGTCCATCTGCAGCCGGCCCTTCAGAAAAACCAAGCGTTTTCCGTCCGCGGTGAGTGTCAGGCAATTCGGATAGAAATCCGGCCAGTGCGCCAACCGCACGGGCTTGCCGCCAGCAGCAGCTTTGCGCAGGTCTACCGGGACTGCCCAGAGGCTGTATTCGTGGCGTGACAGTTGGGTTCCCGAAGGGTCGCTCGCAGCAAAGATGAGGCGCCCGTCCGGCGACCAGCTTAGACAACCTCGCCCTTTCATGCAAAACAGCGAGGCCGCTGCGGGTAGGCTGGCTCCCGTCACCAGTATCTTGGCCGGTCCGCCGGCGGCAGGCCGGATTTCGATAGCCGCAGTGCGGGCAAACTCCCCGGCTTCGAGATCCGCCGACCCCCTCAAGTAGGCGATCCAGCGGCCGTCGGGCGACCAGACCGGGCTAAGGGCCAGATCTCCATCTTCCGCGGTGAGTAGCTTTCGGGGCGATTCGCCACCGATGCCGGCGACCCATAGCTCCTTGCCACGATGCTGCGCCTCGCCATTCTGAAAAGCGATTGACAGTCCGTCCGGCGAGATGGATGCCCAAAGGCCGGCGCGCCGGATGAGCTGTGGCGGTGACTGGCCCACAATCGCAATCGCCCACAGGTCGGTGCCGTCGGAACCGGGTACGCTGGCGATCAGTTTCTCGCCGTCGGGGAACCAACGAAGCCCCGTGAGTATCCGGCGCTTCCATTCCGGCGGCAGAGGAACCAAGTGTGTTTCACCGGAACCGATCGAACGCACGTACAGTCCGGTCCGGTCATAAAACGCCAGATACTTGCCGTCCGGGGAAATGGCCGCGCCCATCACCCAGTTTTCGGTCGGATTGGCGGTGAGCTGGAGTGCGGTCATCTCCGCCGCATGGCGTCCGCGGTCGCGCGTCCACCCGTACCCCACGGCCATCGCCAGCAGCGCTGCAACCGCAGCGATCCACCAGCGCTGAAACCAGAGCCGGCGTTGTCCGCCTGTTGACGGCAATGCACGCGGACCCGGCGCCGGGAAAGGCATGACCTCCGCCGGACCGGCCGCGGTCCCGCTCTCCTGCCGGCACTCCCGCACATCGCCCACGAAGCGGTATCCGTGGCGCGACAGGGTGCCGATGTAACGCTGCTGGTCCGGGCTGTCGTCCAGCGCCTTCCGCAGGCTGGAAATGCTCCGGCCGAGGTTGCCTTCTTCGACCACCGTATCCGGCCAGACGCGCGCGATCAGCTCGTCTTTGGTAAGGAGCTGTCCGTGGCGTTCGAGCAGCGCCAGCAGGATATCGAAGGGCTTGCCGGTCAAGGGCACGGGCTGGCCATCCCGTAGCAGGAGGCGATTTTGAGGGTCGACGCGGAAGGGGCCGAATTCGTAGATGGGCTTTGGGAGCCCTTTCGCGAATTTTTCCGAACTTTTTCCGACTTCCTGCATCGTTTTACCGCTCGAAACCGCCCACACTTGACCGGGTAGCGCGAGGGGCGGCGGA
>Ga0181518_10000209_pt1 | contig 68090 bp, 57 predicted proteins | sample PEATcosm2014_Bin_28_FD_119751 | JGI IMG/M metagenome (GOLD analysis project Ga0181518, IMG submission 119751) | Peatland microbial communities from MTU Mesocosm Facility, Houghton, MI, USA - PEATcosm2014_Bin01_60_metaG | ecosystem: Environmental > Terrestrial > Soil > Wetlands > Peat | place...
CCCCCCGCCGATGGTGACAGCCCCGCCTCCGCCTGTGGTGACAGCGCCGCCACCGCCAATGGTGGCACCGCCGCCTCCGCCGATGGTGACGTCACCGCCGCCGCCAATGGTGACACCCCCGCCGCCGCCAATGGTGACACCGCCGCCCCCGCCGATTGTGACACCCCCGCCGCCACCAATGGTGACACCGCCGCCGCCTCCGATGGTGACACCGCCGCCGCCGCCAATGGTGACGCCGGCGCTGCTGTACGAAGTCGAGCTCGCCAGGGTTGAGAACTCACTGCTGGTGGCGCCTATCTGGCGCAGGTCGAGGGCGGTCAGGTCGTCGAATCCCCGCAAGTCCGAATACTGCTCGCCGTCGAACGTGATGTTCTGACCGCTCGCCCACGCCGGAGAGACGGGGTCAACGGACCCAGTTACACGATATCCCGTATCGCCATTGAGCGGAGTGCCGTCACAATGCGTCGTGGCGGCGCTGGCCGTCGAGCTGGGCGCCGTAGGTGTGTACCAGGACGACGTTGAGTACGTCGCAGGATTGCCGCTGGTGTCAGTAAGTTGATATACCGAAGGCAACGTAAGGATCGGAAAGGGCGGAGTGGTTGCAGTGCTATCCCCGCCTAAAGCCGTGGGCGTTGTTCCGCCCTGCGTTTCGCTCTCAAGTACCTGGTTCGAATAAGTTATGGCTGAAGCCGGTCCCACCCCGTCGAGCTGGAAGAGGTAGTTCATCGTGCTCTGAAAGTTCGGCTTGCAATTGGCTTCATAGGTTGGGATGTAGGTGCCGGAAGTGTCGTAGTAGCGCCCGCCGTGGGTCAACCCAAGCGTGTGGCCAAGCTCATGGAAGAGCGTGCCGGCGACTACAGTGGCCGCTTTGCTCATGTCCTGGTTCGTATTTTGTTCCCAAAGGCCGAGGCTGACGACTGAATCGGAGCCGCCCACATCGGAGTAACCGGAGATGCTTGTAACCGTTCCGGACGTCACGCCAATCGTCGGTTCAGCCATTGGGCTATTGGGATAGGTCCAGGTCCAGGCGGGGACGTTTGGAGTTGACACGGTGATTGTTGTCAATCCGCTATCGCAACCGCTGGTGTTGTACACGCCGTTGAGGTTCGGATCTTCCTGCACGCCGGAAATCGTGATGCGGGTTGGGCAAGAACCGTTCAGGCCGGTGGTGACGAGGGTCGTTACGCTCGATGGGCCGCCAGTAACTCTTATTGAGGTCAAAGACCCAAACCATGAGTTCCAGGCCGGTACCGCTAGAGAGTAAGCGAAGAGAACGTAGTGATAGCTGTCCTTCTGGCCATACGCGAAATGAGGCGCGCAATTGGCGACCGATGGGCTCATCGTGCAGGCGTTGTAATTGATCGGCCATATCTTCGCGAGTTCCAAGCCCCAATTCCAGGCAATCACCCCCGGCTGCGGGGCGTCTGCGGTGCTGGGGAACTCGCAGAGCACTGAACCGTCAGTGCATGTGAAGACGCTTAAGGGCACCGGGTTTCCCGTTACAAGATGGAGGTGCACTCCGCTATTGGCGAATGCCTGCGTGACCATCGTCAGTGGGTTGTTGCCCTGGGCATCCGGCGCGGGGTACATATTCGGCTGATTGGGATCGCACGTGATGCCGTCCGATTCCAGACCGCACATGTAGTCGAATTGAACGAAGAGATCTTTTTCGCCCTGCGTTGCCCCGGGCAACGGTACCCATGTTCCGGTGTTCACGTCGGTGTAGCCCTGGCTCGCCTTCCAGGCGTCCAGAATCCCGTCACCATCGCTATTGTTGACAGGCGTGCTCAGAATGACCGCAGCATAGGCGTTGCCGGCATTCAGCGTCCCGATATATTGGTTCGATTCCGTGATCGGAGCGGAACTTGAGCTGTTGTTCCAGGTTCCGCCGCCGGCGTACATGGTGGTGAGCTCTCCCATTCCCGTGCCGTTCGCTACGCCTGCCGCGTCATAGAATCCCAGCATGGCCTGTGGGATGGGTCCGGTGACCGCCGTTGGTGCGACCGAACCGTCGTAGATGACTACGGACTTGAGGGGGAACAGCGGAGACAGGACACGATAGATCACCACCAGGCTTGCGCCCTCGGTGGTGGTTCCTGTGCTTTCAGGCAATTGGACGGTGAACGTGCCGGAACCGAGGCGCGCCCCGTTCCAAGTCGGCGGCACCTGGAAAAAGGTGTTGACGTTGGCGCGATACACTCGGAGCGTTCCCGTAGATGTGCCGTCGTTATAGTTATCCACGTCGCTCCCGACCTGCTGCCCGGTGATCGAATAACCGAGGAAGGTTCCATTCATGCCTGAAGGCGTCGCGGTGGTCTCCAGCGTTGTCCAGAACAGGAAGCCATCAACAATGTCGGCGCCGTCAGGAACACCAGAGCCGCACACGCCGGCGCTGCAGCTGGCGCGGGGAATAGAGATAGTTCCGGTGCCGCTGGTCCCTCGTAGAGCGACTCCGCCGGTGGCATAGTCACCGGTGACAAAGTAATTGTTTTCGAGCGTCAGTAGGTCTGAGGCAGGCGGCGCGCCATTTGACACGACGAGCGAGACCGCGGATCCGTAAACGAGTTGTCCCGTGGAAGGGCTCTGGCTGATGACATTGCCGGCAGCCACGGTGTCGCTGTATTGGGTAGTCACCGGTGTTGTTACTACCAAACCGGCATTGGTGATGTTTGTCGACGCTGTCGTTTGCGGCTGCCCAACCACGTTGGGTACAGTCTCCAGCGGCAGACCGGTGGAGATGACGAGGCTGACAGGCGTTTCAACAGGGACAATCGCAGGAGGCGCCGGGGTTTGGCTGATGACATCCCCCGAAGGCACGGTGATGCTCGATGCCATGGTCACACTGCCCAGAGACAGGCCGTGCGCGGCGATGTCCCCTTCCGCTGTCATTTCCGGCTGACCCACTTCATTGGGGACGGGCACCTGAGATTCGACTCCGGCGCCCTGGACGGAGACGCTCTGCGTTGCGCCCGAAACGTTGAGAGCATTGTCGGTCAGGCTAACCGTCTCGTTCAAAATTGTGCCGTTCGGAGGAAGGCCGCCCGTGGTCGGCATGAAGTCAATGCTCAACGTGCAGATGCTACCGGCGTTCAGTACGCTGCTGGCCGTCGGGCAATCGGTGTTCACCCCGGAGGCCTCGGGAAAGTCCGTTGGATTTGCGATTGAGGTGAAATCGAGTGCCGTGTTTCCGATGTTCTCGACCGAAACCGTCTGGGTGCTGTCGGTGTTTGTGTCTACATACGTGTTGGCAAAGCTCAACGATGGCGGCTGGGAGCGGTTGACCACCATGACCTGGTTATTGGTACTGTCGGCGTTCAAATATGGGGCGCTGCCGCTGCGGTCGGGGATGTAAACATTGCCCTTTCCATCCACTGCCACGCCGTACGCATAGGTTCCACTGATGGTGATCTGGCAGGCGAGGTTGTTAACGCAACCTGCGGGAACCTCCACCACTTTGGGCGCTTCATCTGCGACAAAGACATCGCCCGCCGCATCCACCGCCACGGCTTCTGGATACTCCCAGCCGGTACCCACTGAATTCCAGCAGCCGCTGTTGGTGCAACCGGCGGGAATCTCTACCACCGTTGCCCGGCCATAGTCGGCGATGAACAGATCACCCGCGGTATCGACTGCCAAACCGACCGGACTTGCGCCGGACGGGTTGTACACGACGGTCTGGGCGCCTCCGTTGGCTGGAACCTCCAGCACCTCACCATTGAAACTGGCGACGAAGATGTTGCCCGCACCATCTACCGCGACTCCCAACTGGGCGCAAAAACCGCTTTCGCCGACCACGCACTGAGGGGTGGGAACGACGCTTTGACAGCCGCTCGTGGTGCAGTTGGGCGGAAACTCCACCACCTCATTCAGGTTGTTGTCCGCGATAAAGAGATCGCCTGCTCCATCCAATGCCAGGCCCTGCGGGTATTGCAGTACTCCGGCGCCTATCGTGCTCACAGCGCCGTTCGCAGCAACCTTCACCACTCGTTCGTTGCCGCTGTCGGAAATGAAGACATCGCCTGCCGCGTCCACCGCCACGCCATTCGGCACGTTGAGAGGGTATGCCGGGGTGGTGTTGACCGTGCTCTGCGTACCCGGGCTGAAAGCAACTGCCGGTCCCTCGCCAACGCCGTAGATCTGCGTTGTCGCTAACGGGGTGCCGCTATTGCCGAGGAGTTGCACCGCACCCAGTCTCAATCCGGGCGCGATCGGGGCAAAGGTAACGTTCACGGTGCAGGTGTTGGGTGCGGAGATTTGAGCGCCAGTGGCGCATGTGCCGCCGTTGGCCACCTGAAAGTCGAGGCCAGGCATAACTTGGGGAGTTGTACCTTGCGTGACGACCTGGATGGTATTGATGGTGCCTGTGGACGGTGAAAGGGTTACCGGAAGCGTGTTGCTGCACGGTGCGGGCGTGGTTGCTAGCGGCGTGCAGACGTTGATTTCGCCGAAACTTTGCGGCGAGAAGACCCAACTCAGGATGTCGTTGTTTTCAATAGAGGCGCCTGTCGCCCCCGTGAAGCCGACATAGGCCGAGTTGTTGTTGGTCAAACCGATCGAGGTCATGCTGAAGGACACGCCATGGGGAAACAGGTCAGTGCCATCCAGAATCACATCCAGGCATCCTGCGGAATCGGGGCAATTGGTTTGCAATGCTGACGGTTGCGTGGTGTAGGTAACCGTCACCGTATGCACGTTGCCGTCTGCCAAAGTAATGCTCGGGCTTGTCAGATCGTTTTGCGCCGTCACGCATACATCATTTGCCGGTGCTACGTTTTCGCAGTTCTCGCCTGTTCCATTGCTGGCAATGAATACGCTATTCGCGCTGGGATAATTCGTACCGTCGTTATAGGTCTTGAATCCGACGGCAACGCTGTGCGTGACTCCGGAAGACGTACTTCCGCAGACATTGAGCGGGTCGCCGGCGTACCCCAGCGCGCAGCCGGCCATGTCATCACCCACGTAACTTTTCCCGGTGGACGAATTCTGGACCACGAACGCAAAGCCGTCGGCAGAGCCGCCTGTCAACTGGAAAGTGAAGGTGGTGGAAAAGGAATTGGCAACGGGTTGCGGAGTGATGTACCAGGCGGACCCCACCTGATTCGTCGCAGCGTGGGTAAGCTGCAGCAGGGTCGTCGAGCTGGCGCCCGGCTCAAAGCTGGCGCCACCGTTCGGGCCGCTGTTCAACTGAAGACAACCTTGATTCGAAGAGAAATCCGGCGAGTAGCTGGGGGAACCAGAGCAGCTCTGCGCCCGGGTGGCGACGCTCCCCGCAATCAGAGTCAGGGCGACCAACGCAGCCGGCGTCATCAACCTCGCGCCTCTGGGCTCTATCATCAGCGCCGCTCGAAAGCGGGCCACGCCTCGCGCCCACGCGCCGCCCCGTTGCGACGTTTCGATCAGGGAGCTGCATTGCCCATCGCGGGAATTGATAGAAGCAATGGATGGGACTGCGAGACACACATCGATGGACGAGCCAGCGGACTGCTTGATCATGGATCAGATCTCCCGGGGAATCGGAGTTGACGGTTAATCTATATTGAACGCATTGGGACGGTCAGGATCTGGACACAGTTTTTCCCACACACTGCGGGCAAGGGCCCAGCGGCTCGGCATAGTACTACAAATCGCCGAGACATCAGACAAACTGCCATTCAGGGAATGGCGCGATTTCCGGTCTATTTTTGCCGGATAGATAAGCAGGGATGCTTTGGCACTTGGGGGGAAGAGACAATTTCAGGCCCGATGAGTGTCTAACTTATTGAAGAGCGAGGCAATTGTCAAGGTTTTATCTTGTTAAGAATTCAATTCGCGAGAATGATCGGGCCTGTTCAGCTGACCTTGAGCGATAGCCAGACAGTGAAAAACCGCTCGCGGGCAGAGGAAGACTCAACTCGGGCGTAAAAGGCTATGCTTACAGGCGCCCTTCGCCATCAGATGTCGAGATTCTTTACGTCCAGCGCGTTGTCTTCGATGAATTTGCGGCGAGCTTCCACGTCTTCGCCCATCAGGGTGGTGAAGATAGCCTCAGTTTCGGCAATGTCCTCGAGCTTCACTGAAAGCAAGGTGCGATGCTCGGGGTCCATCGTGGTTTCCCAAAGCTGCGTGGCCGTCATCTCGCCCAAGCCTTTGTAGCGCTGCACCTGGTAGTCCTTCTTGCCTTGCTCCACGATGTAGGCGAAGAGCTCGCGGGCGGTCTGCTTTTCTACCGGCTCACGCAGGTTGCGTGCGGCGCGAGCGGGAGACTTGGATTCAGTCTTTGCCTCGGCGCCTTCCGCGTCTTCCTCGTCGTCCGACGCGGCCGCGGCAGACTTGGCCGCATACTCCACCAGGAACGGCGGCTCGAGAAACTCCTTGATGAGCGAGTACTTCGCCATCATCTGGCGGAACTCGGGGCTGGAAGCCAGCGTCCAGTCGATGCAACGCGTGGCGCCCTGGGCATCGGTAAAGCAGACGGACCAGGTGTGGTGTTCCTCGTCCTCCACCGGCTTGCCCACCTTGAACTGGAACTCATCGGCAAGCTCGACAAGCTTCGCGTGCAAATCGGCAATTTTGTCCGGAACTCCCTTGCCGTCTTTTGAAGAAAAATCGGCGCGATGCGTCAGCTCGGCGCGGGCCAGCATCTCGGTCAGTCTTTCGTTGCGAATGCGCTTGTCCACCTTCTCCACAAAGCCGAGATACTCATTGAGCGTGGCCATGAAGCGGGTGAGCTCGGCGCCTTCGATGCGGCTCGCGGTCTCTCCGTGGCGCACCACCATGCCTTCCGACGCGCGCTTCACCATCACCTTCACAAACTCGCGGTCGTCCTTGATGTACTGCTCGAAGCGCCCTTTCTTGATCTTGTAAAGCGGCGGCTGCGCAATGTACACATGATCGCGCTTGATGAGCTCGGTCATGTGGCGGAAGAAGAACGTGAGCAGCAACGTGCGAATGTGGGAGCCGTCCACATCGGCGTCGGTCATGAGGATGATTTTTCCGTAGCGGACCTTGGCCGGATCGAAATCGTCTTTGCCAATGCCGCAGCCCAGCGCCGTAATCATGGCGCGGATTTCCTCGTGCCCGAGCATCTTGTCGTAGCGCGCCTTCTCCACGTTCAGAATCTTGCCCTTGAGCGGCAGAATGGCCTGGAATTTGCGATCGCGTCCCTGCTTGGCTGTGCCGCCGGCCGATTCGCCCTCCACCAGGTAGAGTTCGCAGCGCTCGGGATTGCGCTCGCTGCAGTCGGCAAGTTTGCCGGGAAGCCCGCCGCCATCGAGCGCGCCTTTGCGCCGCGTCAGGTCGCGCGCCTTGCGGGCCGCCTCGCGCGCGCGGGCCGCTTCAATCGCCTTGTTGATGATGCGGCGCGCCACAGGGGGATTCTGCTCGAGATACATCCCCAGGCGCTCGTTGACGAAGGCCTGCACGGTGCCGGCGATGTCGGAGTTGAGCTTGCCCTTGGTCTGGCCTTCGAACTGCGGCTGCGATAGCTTCACGCTCACAACGGCCACCAGGCCCTCTCTGACGTCGTCGCCGCTCAGGCTTTCTTTCAGATCTTTGAAAAGGCCCATCTGCTGGCCGATGAAGTTGATGGTGCGCGTGAGCGCCGCGCGAAAACCGGAAAGATGCGTGCCGCCGTCCACGGTATTGATGTTGTTGGCGAAACTGAATACCGTTTCGGAATAACTGTCGTTGTACTGCAGCGCGATGTCGATCTCGACGCCGTCGCGCGACGCCTCCATGACGATGGGCTTGTCGTGCAGCACACTCTTGCCGCGATTGAGGTGCTTGACGAACTCGGAGATGCCCCCGGCGTAACGGAATTCGGCGCGGCGCGCTTCCCCGGTCTTCGGGTCGGCGGTGCGCTCGTCGGTCAGCGTAATCTCCAGGCCCTTGTTGAGGAAGGCCATTTCGCGCAGACGCTGCGCCAGCGTGTCGTAGTTGAACTCGGCGGTGACGAAGATGCTCTTGTCGGGGAGGAAGTGCACCTTGGTGCCGCGGCGCTTGCTGGTGCCGGTCTTCAGCAGTTTCGAAGTGGGAATGCCCTTGGAATAGCTCTGTTCGTAGGTGTGGCTGGCCTCGCCCGGCCTTTCCGGACGCCAGATCTCCACCTCGAACTCCTCGCTCAAAGCATTCACGCAGCTCACGCCCACTCCGTGCAGGCCGCCAGAAACTTTGTACGTTGAAGCGTCGAATTTGCCGCCCGCGTGCAGCTTGGTCAGCACCACCTGCGCGGCGGGCAAACGTTCGCCGCCTGGCAGGTCCATCATGTCCACGGGAATGCCGCGGCCGTCGTCCACAACGGTAATGGAGTTGTCCACGTGGATGACAACGTCGATCTTCTTGGCGTAGCCCGCCAGCGCCTCATCCACAGAGTTATCGACAACTTCGTAGACCAGGTGATGCAACCCCATTTCGCCGGTCGAGCCGATGTACATGGCTGGACGCAGACGTACCGCTTCCAGGCCTTCGAGAACTTTGATGTTCTCGCCGGTGTAGCTATCGTTGTCGCCGTGCTGCATGGGAGTGCTGCTCAGAACATCAGTCGCCATAGAATTCCGTTCGCAAGGTGTGCCAAATTGAGGGTCACCGGAGAAGTTTTCCGGACGCTGGAGAGCGACTACAGCGGTTCCACAATTGCAACACCTCGGAGCATCAACCGCTGCGTGGGTTTTTCCTTAAGAAAAACCCGCCTTATGTAACAGCCAGTAGGGGCAAGTGAATTGTGAAATCGATCTAACCGCTTGAAAATCCGAGGCGATCAAGCCCGTTTGTCTAGCCTTATTTTATCATGCGGTCGAGGTGGACCGAGGGAGGGTATAAAGGCGTGCACGTGATTACCAGGGGCGTCATATCGGCCCGGTTATATGACGTTAGTACCCATTTCCCGTTATACTTCATTAAACTAATGAAAAAACTAGACTTATAATAAGCTTTGGGATACGATTTGTGCTCAGAAAGAGAAGGTTCCTTTTCTAAACCGAATCTACGAGGTTACTAAAGATGAATTCTGCAATTCGCATGTTCGCCCTGCTCGTCGCCATCGCCGGCCTAGCCGCAGCTTCCTTTGCCCCCGCCACCTCGCAACCGCTGTCAAAGCACGCCTCGATAGCCGCAAACGACCCCGGCCCCCTCGGCCTTCCGGCTCCCCCACCCTGCTCGTCGGATGGCACCTGCATTGTGCTGACGGCGTCGAATCGCTGATTTCACTGGACGCGTTGCTGCATCGGCCACCTAGCACGAAAGTGCCAGCAACGCGTTACCCTTTTGTGTTTGGGTCTTAAGGCTGATTGGCGCTATTCTGAGTGCGTCCACGGGTTTGCGCCATAGGCTCATGCAACTGAACTTCGCAATGTCGGCGATGAATGCGGGCGAGTTCCTCCTCTGGGCCGCGCTCGCTTTTCTTTTCTGGAACAAAGGTTTGCATCGCCGTTTCCGGGCCATGAGTTATTACCTGGCCGTGCGCGCGATTTCCACGCCGCTGCTCTTCTTCGTGCTCCGCGCGGAATCGATGGAGTGGGGCCGTGTTCACGAAGTCGTTCTACCTAAAATCTACTACTTCGGCTTTTTCGCGACCTATCTCGCGACCGTCGTGCTGCTGTTCTTCATCTGCGTTGAAGTCTTCCGCTCCGCGCTCTCGGCCTTTCCCGGCATTACCAAGCTCGCCATCGTGATCTTCCGCTGGGCGGCTGTGGTTTCTGTCATCGTGAGCCTGTCGTCGATCTCTTACACCAACCGGGACCTTCACCTCATCTCGGACGTCTCGTATGGCCTTATGCACTCGGTCAGCGTCCTCGAGTTATGCCTGCTGGCCTTCCTCTGCCTAAGCATGAACGCTCTGCGCCTGACGGTGCGCGATCTGTCCTTTGGCATCGCTCTCGGTTTCGGCGTACTGTCGTCGGGCGACTTCATCGTCGCTTCCTGGAGCTCCCGTGTGGCTTCGGTCAACGATCCAGTAGAGTTCATCTACGAGTCGCTGATTCTGGCCACCCTGTCCATCTGGATGGTTTACTGCATTCTGCCTGAGCCCGTCCGCAAGCCGATCCTCATGGCGGCGAACTCGACGATTTACCGCTGGAACGAGATCGCATCCGCACTGGGCCACACCGGAACCAGGGTCGCCGTGCAGCAACCCGCCAACAGCTTCTTCCTTTCCGATGTGGAGCGCGTGGTGGAAAAGGTACTCGCACGGAACATGAAGGGACGCGAGTCCGAGACGTAAAGACAGGGATTAGGGAACAGGGGATAGAAAAAAACAAAGGCCTCGGCGATTGCCGGGGCCTTTTGATATTTGAGAGAAGCTTCCTTGCACTCTTACCGCCGCTTGTTTACTTCGTTGCGGCCGGCTCGATCGAGGCAAAGCGTCCGCGGCGTCCACGGTCGGTGAACACCACACGCCCGGTGACCTTGGCAAAAAGCGTGTCGTCGGAGCCAATGCCCACATTGGGGCCCGGCTTGATGCGCGTGCCGCGCTGCCGCGTGATGATGGTGCCGCCCGATACTAACTCACCGGCAAAGGCCTTGACGCCCAGCCGCTGCGCGTTTGAATCCCGTCCATTTGTGGAGCTGCCTCCACCTTTTTTGTGTGCCATTGCCGAATTCCCTTCTGAAAAACAGCTCTCAGCTATTAGCTTTCAGCTCTTAGCTTGTTCCTTGCAAAAACCAGGTCCATGGCTCAATGAGCGACAAACTCCCATGAACTGCGGCTATTTCGCCGCGTAGGTCACACCGTCGGCCTCAATGGCCTGGATGCGCACCTGGGTAAAGTTCTGCCGGTGTCCCTGCAGCTTCTTGTATTGCTTCTTGCGCTTGAAATGGAAGACCAGGATCTTGTCGCCACGGCCCTCGCTAACAATCTCCGCCGTCACCTTGGCCGTACCCGGCTTCACCAGGGTTCCCGGCTCGCCAGAAACCGCCAGCACGTCGCTGAACTCAACGGTCGGACCGCCGGTCACGCTTTCAATCTTCAACACGTCTCCCGGAGCCACGCGATATTGCTTGCCCCCGGTGCGAATGACTGCGTACATAACAAAACCTCTCTCGCTCAGGCCTCGCAGCCAGGCGCGTAACTCAAATCCGTGTGCTCGATTGGGGCGTATACAGACGGCTTACTGCATCGGGAGCCGGGCCGGGCCAATCCAGGACGGAAAACCCACCCACTCCCGCGCACCCTTCAACGCGGGTGCATCGCCAAACCATTTGATTTTATCGTCAAACCGCGAGCCGGGTCAATGCGCAGCGGGAGGTAGTGTCCTCAGTTGGATTTTGACGCTCATCTTAATTTGCCAGCACACCCAACGGCCAAACCTGCTGAATGACGAGTTCGTTCATGGGAACGTTGCTGTTTCTCTCTATGGGAACAATCCCGTCAGGCCCCTTTCTCATCAGTTCCCACACATAGCCCGTCTGATATTCGGTGTCGCTGAAATCGGCACGATAGGCAACGCACCAAAGAACAACTGGGCGTATGTAGGGTTCAGGCTTAGCTTCAGGGAACATATCCGCTACGCTTCTAGCAAGCTCCTTGGGGCCAATCCCCAGATTCACAGCCTCCTGATGAGGCTTGCCGGGAAAGATCGTTTCAGTAAGCCCTCTGTTGTTACCGTTTGCCGATGCACCGGTGGCCTGTTCACAGGTTTTCTTAAGCTCTTGCCACGGATTCGGGGTGAAAAGAATATTTTGGATAACACTCTGTGCGCTGACTGCGCGGATAGCTGGAGAGTGTCCGATATTCTCCGTATCAACACGAAGAATGAATCTAGCTTCTCCTTGCTCGTTCAGTGTGAAAGCGCCAGCGATTTGAGGTTGAATATCCAGCCATGGCCGGTTGCTAGCTATGAGCGTATCCTCAGCCACATTGGCGCTTCGTTGTGCGGCATTGGCCGACTCCTGGGTAGCTTTCGCTTGGGCGTCCAACTTCTTGACGGCATCTTGTACGCCCGAGTTAATGAGTCCGGCGCTAGTGGCGAATCCCTCGGCAGCAGTGGCATTTCTCTGAGAAGCCTCGGCGATTTTCCGCGCAGAGCACGCTTGCTCTTGCGTGGCTGCGACAATCGCTTTAGTGTCGGCGCTGCTCTGAATTACGAGGCAAATTCCGACGATGCCCGTACCTGCGATTACAAGGGTGAGAAAGGCCATTACAGCCTCAGCCACCGTCATGCGGCAGAACCACTGCCAAAAGCGATGCCATCGGGTAGGTGGTTGTACCTCGGAAGTGGGGGATTGTGCTTGATCTTTTGGTGCTGGTGCGCTTTTGCTTGCCTCTTTTTTATTAGGGAGGGATGGAGGTGGGCTTTGGGGAGCTCCTTTTTTTCTTTCCTCTTCTACGGACGGTCCGCATGGCTTATCTTCCATGGCCTATCCTCCTGAGCGATACGAAAATTGTACCCGCCAAACCAGATCAAAATTCATTCGCGGCAAGTTGTTTGCCACACAAGGAGCATAACCTTGTGGATTTCAAATTTGGACAGTACCCAGCGGGAGGGCGCCATGCAGCGTCGAATTCCGGGTCGCTATACTGCCTTCATGCAACCTGTCAGTGTCGTGGTGACCGAACTCAACGAGATTGAGGACATTGGCAGAGTGGTGTCGAGCCTCCTCGCACAGGTTCCTCCGGCGGCGGAAGTGATCATCGTGGACGGTGGCTCGACCGACGGCACGTGGGAGTGGCTTGAGGCGGCCGCGGCAAAGGATGGGCGCCTGGTGGCGATCCGCGACGAAACCTGCAGCCTGAAATTCTCGGCCGGGCCGGTTTCGCGCGGGCGCAATGTGGCCATCCAGGCAGCCAAATCTGCCGTCATCGCCTGTGCCGACGCCGGTTGCACCTATGCGCCCGATTGGCTGCAAAATCTAACTGCCCCGCTGGTTGCGGGCGAGGCCGAGTATGCGCTGGGCGGGTCGTGTCTTGACGTCAGCGGCTGCACAGTGTGGGACGTGGCCTCGGCGCCGTTCTTCAGCATTCGCCTTTCGCCCACGGAGCCCACCAAGTCGTGCACGGCGCGGTCGATGGCCTTCACGAAAGCGCTGTGGCAGCGCATCGGCGGATTTCCCGAGCAGGTGCTGGTTGGCGAGGACACGTTGTTCGATTTCGAAGCGCGGCGGCAGACAAAACCGGCCTTCATTGCGAACGCCAAGGCGCATTACCGGCCCGGAAACACTTTCCGTTCGGCCTGCCGCCAGATGGCCCGTTACGCGCTGAGCGACGGCCAGGCTGGTGTGCGCTGGAGCCGTCTCTTCCGCAACGCCGCGCGCTGCGTGCTGGAGGTGCTGGCACTCGCGAGTTTGCGGTGGACCGTTATTCCCCTGCTGGCCGTTCTCGTGCTGGAATCGTGGTTCGCCTTCCACAGCGATTGGCGGCAGCTCGCCCGTTTTGGCATCAAGGCGGTGCTGGCCCGCTTCGCCTTCTCCATCGCCGTGCCCTGGGTAGTTGCCGTGAACCAGATGCGCGGACGCTTTACGAAGCAGCCGCTCACCAACAGGCAGAATACAGGGACTAAGGGACTAAGGGACTAAGGGACTAAGGGACTGCGGGGCTACGGAACTACGGGGCTAGAAATCAGACGTCAGAGATGGCTTCTGTTACGCGCGCGCCGGGACGACGTAGAACAGAATCGCGCAGTAGTGGGCGATGCTGCCGGCGAGCACGAAGATGTGCCACGCAGCGTGGAAATAGCGAATCCGGTCCAGCGCGAAAAAGACTACGCCCAGCGTATACGCCAGGCCGCCGGCAGCCAGCCAGAGCATGGCGTGCCAGCCGATCGCAGCGAGCAACGTCCGCCCCACAAAAATTACCAGCCAGCCCTGAATCAGATAGATAGCCGTGGAGATCACCGCGAGGGGACCACCCCTCGTGAAGTGATCCATGGCCACGCTTTTCGCCACTACTCCCGCCACGGCCAGCGCCCAGACCACTCCAAAGAGAGTCCACCCCAGCGTACCGCGCAGAGAAACCAGCGTGAACGGCGTGTAGGTGCCGGCGATGAGTACGTAGATCGATGAGTGATCGAGAACGTGCAAGACGGGACGTGCGCGGGTGCGCACCAGCGAGTGATAGAGCGTCGAGCAGACATAGACCAGCACCAGCGAGCCCGAAAAAACTGCGCAACAGACAATCAGCCGCGTCGAGCCGCGCGTGGAAGCAACGATCAGAAACACGGCTCCTGCAATGGCGAGCGCAGCGCCGATGCCGTGGGTGATGGCATTGGCCAGGATGTCGCCCAAATTCGAGTGTGGGTGCACAAAACGATGATAGAACGGCGCTCGCGAGGGTAACGGCGCGCGACGTTTCTCCGTTCCGAAACAGAACCCGCGCAAGCCGTGGGAATTTCTGTCGCGACTCGCCGCCGCGCGGCGTGCATCGCTCTTGAGGTCCGCTCCACGCGGAACTAAGGTTCAATGCATGTCATGCTTCTTCGACAATCTGCCGCCAGACAGGCGGCTGCGATAGATGGCAGACGCAGTTGAAACGCTGCGAAGCGTCGGCACGCGCTCGCAAACTTTGAAACGGCAACCCTCGGCGGGGCTCTCCGGCCGCTTGACCGAGATTGCGCGCGGCTACCGGCAAGTGCTCGTGAAGAATCCCACGCAACCCGTGGCGTTGGTGGGCATGTGTCTGGTGGCGCTGGCCAGCCGCCAGACCGAGGCTGCCGTCGAGATGGCATCTGCCGCTGTAGCTTCCGCGCCGGAGTTGGTCGCGGCATGGGTTGCTTTGGGGCAGGCGCTGATGGCCGCAGAGCGATATGAGGAGGCAGCGAAAGCCTACGAGCGCGCCATCCGGCTCGATGGCACGAATGCGTTGGCGCGCCTGGGCCTGGGCGAGCTGAAGATCGCGGCAGGCAGGCCGGAAGAAGCCGTTGCCGAATTCGAGCTCGCGCTCCGGCGCAAGCCATCGCTGATTGCGGCGCATCTGGGGCTGGGTAATGCGCTCGCGGGCGTGGGGCGGAATGAAGAAGCGCTCGCGCGGTACGAGGCCGCTCTCGCGTTGCGCGCGCGCCTGCCGGAGGGCGAATTCGCCACGGGGTTTGCGCTGGCCCGGCTGGGGCGCGCAAAGGAAGCGGAGACGCGCTACCGGCGTGCCGTGGCCGCACGGCCCGACTTTGCCGCGGCCTGGGTCAATTTGGGCGCCCTGCTGCGTGAGCAGGGACAGGACACATTCGCCGAAGCCGCGTTGCGCCGTGCCATCGGGCTGCGGCCCGACCTGGTTTCGGGCTGGCTCAATCTTGCCGCTCTGGAGCACGAGCGTTGCCGCCCGGAAGTTGCCGAAAGCTATCTGCGCAAGGCCTTCGCGCTGAACCCGTCCCAAGTTGAAACGCTCGTCGCGTGGTGCCAGCTTCGTGTTGCGGAAAGGGATCTCGCCGGCACGTGGGCGTGGCTGCGCTGGGCGCTGGCACGCAATCCGGACTTCGATGAGGCCGTGAATCTGCACGGTATTTTGTTGCATCTGGACGGGAGATTCGCCGAGGCCGTAGAAATGTTCGAGCGGGCCGAGGCGCTGGGCAATCGCGCGGCCGCTTCCAATCGCGGCAATTCCCTGCTCGATCTTGGCCGCATGGAGGCAGCACTCGCAGCGCATCACGATGCTGTCGAGCGCGATCCCGCGAACGCAGGCGCCAAGTACAACCTGGCGCTGACCCAGTTGCGCCTGGGCGATTGGGAGCGCGGCTGGGCCGGCTACGAGGCGCGCTGGCAATTCCGCGAGGTACATCGGCGGCCGCGCTTCTTCAAGCAGCCGCGCTGGTGCGGCGAAAACCTGCATGGAGAGCGCGTGCTGCTGCATGCCGAGCAGGGACTCGGCGATACCATTCAGTTCTGCCGCTACGTGGCTCTGGTGGCGGCGCGCGGCGGCGTGCCTATTTTGCAGGTGCAGCCCGCGGCCGAGCGCTTGATGCGATCGCTTGCCGTGGTGCACGCTGGGTTGGCAGAGACGGCGGTGTTGGGTGCCGATCCCGAGTTCGATTTGGAGTGCCCGCTGCTGAGCCTGCCCGCGGCGTTTCACACTTCCATCGACACGATTCCGTGGGAGGGTGCGTATCTGGGTCCTCATCCTGGCGTCAACGCGGAACTCGCCGCGGAGAAGTTGGCACAGTTTCCAGGCGGCGGAGACGGATTGCGCGTCGGTCTTGCGTGGGCGGGCAATCCACGCTACAAGGCCGACCGCGCGCGTTCCATACGCCTGGCGACACTGCTGCCGCTGCTCCGCGCTGTTGACGCGACGTGGATCTCGCTGCAGAAGGGCGAGGCGGCGGAACAACTGGCAACTGTGCCCGTCGACGTTTGCATTTGGGATGGATCGAGCCGCGATTGCGATTTGGCAGAGACCGCGGCGCTGGTTGTGGGCCTCGATCTCGTGATCACCACAGACACGTGCATCGCGCATCTGGCCGGCGCGATGGATAAGCCGGTGTGGATTCTGCTGCCGCACCTCTCCGACTGGCGCTGGATGCAGGAAACCGAAACCACCCCGTGGTACCCCTCGGCGCGGCTCTTTCGGCAAAGGATCCCGGGCGATTGGCCTGAGGTTCTGAAGCGCGTCATTGCTGCGCTTGAGAGTCAATTTGTCTCCAACATCCACCCAGCAGCGCTGAGCCCTTAACGCCATGCCGGCAGTTTCTTTCTGATTCCAAATAACTTCAATCAATCTCAAGATTTTTCTTGACATTCATTACTCTATTTTATAGAGTTCTCTGTGTAAGAGACATCTCTAAATCAAAACAACGAGCCAAGGAGGTAGCACATGACAGACGAAATGGATGGGAAGAACCTTGCAGAGCGAGTGAGCCTGATCGAAAGCATGATGGCCGAGGGCAGGCAGGGCACCGCACGCTGGGGATGGTCGTTTGTGTTGTGGGGCGTGGCCTATCTGGTGGCTACGGCGTGGTCTTCAGGGTGGGTAGGCACGCCGGTCTGGAGCCAGCGCTATCTCGCGTGGCCCCTGACCATGATTGCGGCCGGCATCGCAACCGGAGTGGCGATTGCGCGCATGAAGAAGGGCCAGCCGTCGACCACGCTGGGAAGGTCCCTTGGGGCGACATGGGCGGCGATGGGGATCTGCCTTTTTGTCGTGCTGATGTCGCTGGGACTGAGCGGGCGGTACGACACGCATGTGTTCCTGGCCATCATCGGCGCGATGCTGGGTACGGCCAATATGGCTTCGGCCATGATTCTGAAGTGGAAGATGCAGTTTGTGTGCGCACTGGTGTGGCTGGGGTCGGCGGTAATGGCATGTTTCGGCAACGAGGAGCAAACCGGCATTGCATTTCTCGCGGCTACGTTCTTCTGCCAGATTGTTTTTGGCATTTACGCAATGATCCTCGAATCGCAGCGCCGCAAGCTGGAGAACGGGGTGGTCAATGCTTGAGTCCGGGCCTGAGCTGCCGGAGTTGAATCCCGTGATTCACGGGAAGCTGCGCCTGGCGCTGCTCTCGCTGCTCTCGGGGGTCGACGAGGCGGAGTTCACCTGGTTGCGCGGCAAAACCGGCTCGACCGACGGCAACCTGGGCGCGCAACTGACAAAGCTGGAAGAAGCGGGCTACGTCTCGGTCGAGAAAAAATTTGTGTTGCGCAAGCCGCAAACACTTTATCGCATGACCGAGGCTGGCCGCGCGGCGTTGACCGAGTACGTTGCCGCTCTGAAGCAGTTGCTGGGAGAAGCTCTGTGACAGTGGACAGTTATCAGTGGTTCGGTTGTCAGCCGCCGGTTCGTTCGCTAGCAGGCGTAGTTTCGAGCGAGTCACGAACGCGGCGCATGATGCCGAGATAAAACGCGAGATTGTGGATGGAGTTCAGCGTTCCCGAAAGCGGTTCGCTGGACTGCATCAGGTGGCGCAGGTAGGCGCGCGAGTAGCGGCGGCACACCATGCAATCGCACAAGGGATCGGGCGGGTTCTGGTCTTCGGCGTACTGCTTGTTCTTGATGTTCAATCGGCCTTCGCTGGTGAAAAGCAGGCCGTGACGCGCGGCGCGCGTGGGCAGCACGCAATCCATCATGTCCACGCCCATGCGCGCATACTGCTCGATCTCATCGGGATAGCCGACGCCCATCACATAACGCGGTTTGTCTTTGGGCAACAGCGGCAAGGTCTCGGCAATCATCTCCAGGGTGAGATCGCGCGGCTCACCCACGCTCAAGCCTCCGATGGCGTAACCGTCGAAGTCCATTGCGACCAGACGCTCGGCGCACTGACGACGCAGATCCGTGTACATGCCGCCCTGCACGATTCCAAAGCATTGCATGCAGCAGCCCTTTGGATCAGACCACGGGACGAGATGCCGGTGCGCGTGGAAGTGATCCAGCGAGCGGCGCGCCCACGCCATGGTCAGGCGCAGGCTCTCTTCGGCGCGCGAGCGATCGGCCGGATACTCCGTGCACTCGTCAAAAGCCATGCAGATGTCTGCGCCCAGCGCAATCTGCACGTCGATGGAATGCTCGGGAGTGAAAAAGTGCGAACTGCCGTCGAGGTGCGAGCGGAAGCGCACGCCGTCATCGCTTACCTTGCGCAGCTGGTTGAGCGAGAAAACCTGAAAGCCGCCGGAGTCGGTGAGCAGCGCGTGCGGCCAGCTGATGAATTTGTGCAGGCCGCCCATGCGGCGGATGGCCTCGTGTCCCGGCCGCAGGTAGAGGTGATAGGTGTTGCCGAGAATGATCTCGGCGCCGAGCGATTCCAGCGTGTCCTGTGGGACGGCTTTGACCGTTCCCTGGGTGCCGACCGGCATGAAGACCGGCGTTTCCACGCTTTGATGCCGAAGACTGAGACGTCCGCGGCGTCCGCCTGCAGGTGTTTCCGCCAGGATCTGGAACTCGTGAGTCACTGATTGATTTTAGCGGACGATTTAAGGGGCCCAGACGCTGCATTCGAGCTTCGCAACGGCAGCGTGTTCGACGTGGTCAGTCAGAGCCTGCAGCATCTCCACCACGGTTTTTCCGGAGCGGGGATCGCGGAGATCGGGCGCGATTTCGTTTAGCGGAACGAGAACGAAGGCGCGCCCGGCCAGGCGCGGGTGAGGGATTTCAAGGCCCGATTGGTTAAGAACCATATCGCCATAGAACAGGATGTCGAGATCGAGCGTGCGTGGGCCGTTGGGCGGGCTCGCGGCACGATCACGGCCGAAGTCGAGTTCGATCGCGAGAAGGCCGTCCAGCAGATCGCGTGGCGAGAGATGCGTTTCAAGAGCTACCACGGCGTTCGCGAAGCGGGGTTGATCTTCGAATCCGACGGGCGCGGTGTTGTAGAGCGAAGAGCGCGCAGTGATGCGGCCAAAAGCGCCCAGGCGTTCGGCGGCTGCGGCGAGCGTGGCCTCAGGAGGGCCGGCAGAGCTGAGAAGGTTGGCGCCGAGGGCAATGTAGGCGAGGGACATGCTGATAAGAGATTAGCGGAGTTAGCCGGCGTTGGCGGAGATAGCGGGGTTAGCTCGGCTCGCGTAGCTTCCCTCAACCGCGGGCGAGGTTAACTTTGTGCGCGGCGGGCGGCACTGCGAACCTCGCGTTCCACCGCCACCTGAGTAACGATGGTGGCGGCAAGCGTGATGAAGAAGAGCGCCCATCCCGGATGGGCCGGCCAGACGAAGTTGCCCAGCCCCAAGATCCAACCGCCCGTGCCCACAGCGGTTCCGACTGCAGTTGCCGCCCAATTCGCTCTTGCACTCATGGTTCGTGCCTCCGAAACAGTGTACGAGAATCACAGGCCTGCGGTTCCCCTGGTGCGGATCAATTCCCGGCGAGACATGCGGCGTGGCGCCACATGCGCGAGCGGGGCAGTATGGATCGCCCGGCAACGGTTGGCGCTCGATCTGGTAGCATCGGACTTCGGAGAATTTGCTTATGGACACACTGACCACCGCGGGGCTTGGCGCCCGGCGCAACGAAGATATCGCGCTCGACCTGATGAAGTTCGTGGCGGGCACGGCAGGCGTGGGCAAACCGGCAACGCCTTCCACGGGTTTCACCGGCGCCAGCGCCGCCAAGCCAGAGGAGCACGTGAACCAGTTGCTCGAGCTCTACAGCCGCTGCCTGAAGGCCGTGGAAGGAAAAGGCTAAGAGGAAGAGGCGGCGAGATCGCAGGTAAAGCACAATTGCGCGTGGCCGTGGCTGGCGCTGGAGCCTTTGGGCGCAACCATCTGCGTGTGCTGCGCGAGCTCGAGGGCGCGGGTGCCGCGCTGGTTGCGGCGGTCGACCCCGATGCGGCGCGCGCCGACGAGGCGGCAAAGCAATATAGCATTCCCGTGTTCGCAAGCGTCGATGCGCTGCTCAACGCGGACCTCAAACTCGATGCGGCGTGCGTGGCCGTGCCCACGGTCAAGCATCACGAGGTGGCGCGGGAGTTGCTGGACGCGGGGCTCGATCTGCTCATCGAGAAGCCGCTCGCGGCGAGCTTGCGCGAAGCTGACGACCTCATCCAAATCCAGGAAAAGAATGGCCGCATCGTGCAACCGGGACATCTGGAGCGCTTTAACCCGGCAGTGATGGCCGTAGAGCCGAGTCTGACGCGGCCCATGTTCTTTGAAGCGCACCGGCTGAGCGTTTTCACGCCGCGCGCGCTCGACGTGGACGTGGTGCTCGACTTGATGATTCACGATCTTGACATTGTGCTCACGTTTGCTAAATCCCCGGTGCGCGAGGTGCGCGCGGTCGGGCTGCCGATCCTGTCGCCGAAAGTGGACATTGCGAACGTGCGCGTGGAATTTGAGTCGGGCTGCGTGGCCAACTTTACGGCGTCGCGCGTGTCCACTGAGCGCGTACGGAAATTGCGCTTCTTTGAGCCGCGCCAATATGTGTCGATTGATTATGCAAGGCGCGATGTGCTTGTGATCAAGATTGATGAGACGGATGCCTCGGGCCCCAATCCTCAACTGGCACAAGCAGCCGCGCAATTCCTCTCCACCGGCAAGCTCGATGGCTCGGTGATCCAGGCGCTTCTCGCATCCAGCAAGATTCCGCCGGGGCTCATGATGAAGGTTCTCGCCGCGAAGAACGATCCGGAAAAGCTGAAGGAAATTGCCCGGGAGCTGGCCGGAGCGCACGCCGAAACCCACGCCGACGCCCACGATGGACCCGCGCCGGGCTTGAGCTTTGTAAAGCCGGAAGTGACGCCGGGCGAACCGCTGAAGCTCGAAATTTTATCTTTCCTTGAGTCGGTGCGGACGCGCCGCGAGCCGCGGGTGACGGCGCGGCAGGGACGCGCCGCGCTCGAGCTGGCTCTCACCATTCAGGCGCAGATGGCGGCCCACGCCGAGCGCGCCGGGCTGGGAGATTTCTTCAAGCGTAGCTCCTAGGATCTTCGCGTCGTGATTTCGCAATCGCTCTGCGATCGATGCCGGTTTGGAGACCGGCGGTACACGCGCCTGTGCAGAGCCATAAACTCCCCGGAAACCGTGACCGCGATGGTTCTATCTCCTCGCTTTTTCTTCTCCCCTTCAAATGCCGCATATACCGTAGCGGCAAGGTGATCCCGCGTCACCAAAGTGGGAGTTACGGCACGGGACGAGCGATGCTACCATCGCTTGCCAGGAGGCGAATGTGGCTCTGAGCGACTTCATCAGCAAGCAATTTATTAAGGTCATCCAGTGGAATGAGGGCGGCGACGATATGCTTTCGTACCGCTATCCCATGCAGGACATGGAGATTGAAAACGGCGGCCAGCTGACGGTGCGCGAGTCGCAGTTGGCGCTGTTTGTGAACGAGGGGCGGATCGCGGATGTCTTCACGCCGGGACTGCACACGCTGAACACGCGCAACCTTCCCGTCCTGACTGATTTAATGAACTGGAGCAAGGACTTCGAGTCGCCCTTCAAGTCCGACGTGTACTTTTTCTCCACGCGCCTCGAGATAGACCAGAAATGGGGCACGCCGGAGCCGATCACAACCCGCGACAAAGAGTATGGCGTCCTTCGCCTGCGCGCCTTCGGGAATTATTCCTATCGCATCGCCGATCCTCGCAAATTTTTTACCGAAGTGAACGGCACGCGCGAGGCGGTGTTTGCCGCGGACCTGGAAGGGCAGTTGCGCACCACCATCATTGCCCGCCTCACGGCCATCTTCGCCGCCAGCGAGATTTCGTTTGTCGATATGGCTGCCAACCTGGGCGCGCTCACCGATAAAGTAACGAACGACTTGAAGCCTGTCTTCGCCGCGCTTGGATTGGAGCTGAACCAGTTCGTAGTGGCCAGTGTGTCGCTGCCCGAGGATCTGCAGAAGGTGATGGACCAGCGCATTGGCGTGAACATGGCCGGAGACCTGGGCCGCCTCACCCAGTTTGAGGCGGCTGAATCTCTGGAAGAGGCCGCGCAGAACACGGGCGGTACGGCAGGCATGGGCGTGGGCCTGGGCGCGGGCGCGGCCATGGCGCAGGCCCTCATGGGTCAGGCCATGCCGGGACAAGCGCGCGTTGCGCCGGGCGTGGCTGCAACGGGGCCGAGCGCTGCAGCGCCCGCCGCGGCAAGCAAGTTCTGCATCGAATGCGGCAAGCCTATGCCGGAGCGGGCAAGATTCTGCCCTGAGTGCGGAAAGCCGCAATGAACTGCCCATCCTGCGGAGCACCGATGCACATTACGGCCGGGCTGATCAGCCTGCGCTGCGACTATTGCAACAGCGTTTGTTCTGTCGCGCCGGACGACCAGGGAGTGCAATATCTGGACGAGTTGCATGAACTGCCTTGCCCGCTGTGCGCGGTTCCGTTATGGGATGCGACCCTGGCTGGCGTGCCCATCTGCTCCTGCAAAAAGTGCCACGGGATGCTGGTGCCGATGGGCGCCTTCGAGGCGCTGATTGCACAGATGCGCAGCGCACATCCCGGCACCGAGATTCCCGTAGCGGATGACGACAGCGACGTGAGCCGCAAGCTGGAGTGCCCCTCATGCCATCATGCGATGGACACGCACTTTTACTACGGCGGCGGCCACGTGGTGATGGAAGACTGCGAGCGGTGCGAACTGAACTGGCTGGACGGCGGCACGCTGATGCGGATTGTGCACGCGCCGCACTCTGAAGAAGCGGTGGAATGAGAACGGCGGGCGGCGCGTGATCTTCCGAGAACCCGCTCACACGGACGGCCACCAACGGTGCACCCGCCGGCAGTACGATTCGTACTCCGGGCCGAAGGTGCGCCGCAGCGTGGGCTCTTCGTAAAACATCACAAACAAATGCGTGGCCAGCAGAAACAGGGCGATAAAGGCGAGCAGTTGAATGGATTCAAAGAACAATGCCGCTCCGCCGACGGCGAGCCCTGCGCCCACATACATGGGATTCCGCAAGAAGCGATAAGGGCCGCGAACTACCAGTCTGCGTGGCGGATCGAAGGGCGCCGGAGTGCCTTTTCCAATCCACGCAAAGGCCCACAGGCAGGACAGGGCAACCAGGGCTCCGGCGGTGGCGATGACGATGCCTGCGATCTGCGGCCATGCGAACACGGCGGGGCGCGTAATGCCGGACCATGCGAGAATGCGCGCCGGCAGATAGACCAGCAGTAATCCGATAAAGACTGTTGCATACGTAATGGTGCGAACGATGGCGAACATGGTTGCCTCCTTTGATCAGGCAATGCCGAGGACGCGGTTCACGTAGCCGATGATGTACTTCCATACCAGGTAATACATCACGAGCGCGAAGGTGAAGCCACACGCGATCAACGCGTAAGGAATCTCGACGGCCTGAAACCAGGTGACGCTGCGGGCGCCGAGAGTGATGACGCCGAGGCTTTTGGCCAGAACCGTTGCCATGGGCATCAGCAGAAACGGCAGGATGGCCCCGTGGAGGCCGAGCGGCAGATGGGTGCGGTTGCGCGTAGCTGCCCAAAGCACGTTCCAGAGCCCCCAGCATGCGGGTGCGAAGGCGAGTGGAAAGATCGCGATGCGCTCGACGGGAATCGGATCCGGGGCGACGAGCTTTGCCACAAGCAGGAGTGTGATGAGCACGGGAAGGATCACCGTGGGAAAAAAGACTCCGGCAAGATAGGCGCGAAGGTAAGTGTGGTTGTTCATGGCAAGCTCCTTTGAGTTCGTAGTTCATAGTTCACAGGTAATAGAGAAACACCGGGATCGTCGCCGGAAACGAGACGGCGAAGGCGACGAGCCCGCCGAGCAGCGCCCAGTCGAACCAGGGCACCGCATGGCGTTGCGCAGCGTCCGCGTCGAGCTTGCGCAGCACGGCCGGCCACAGATCGCGTTCCGGCTCCGCATTCGATTCAATCGGCGGCAGTGCCTGCTTGAGCAATTGTTTGATCCGATTCTCATCCTGTGCATTCATGGCGTGATTCCCTGCTTTTCCAGGTCCTTTCTCAACAATCGAAGAGCGCGAAAGACGCGCAATTTAACCGCGCCGACGGTGATGCCGAGCGCCGTAGCAACCTCCTTGTGCGGCTGCTCCTCCACCACGGCCAGAACCGTCGCGGCGCGCAAACTGGGCGGCAGCCGGCTGAAGGCCAGCGCGGTCTTCAAGCGAATCTCGGCAGCGATGCCCGGATCGCCTTTGGATGCGGACGGCAAAGCGCCCGCCATCTCTGCCGTCAGTTCCACCTCGGGCCGTTGCGCCCTCAGCCAGTCGAGCGCCGCGCGTGTGGCGATGCGCCGCGCCCAGGGCCCGAACGGAAACTCCGGCTGAAAACGGTCGTGCGCGCGATGGATGCGCCAGAAGGTCTCCACCGTGAGGTCTTCCGCGGCAGCCGCGTTACGGACGATGCGCAGAATCCAGCCGTACACCGGACGCTGATGCTCACGGAAGAGCGCCTCGAATGCGTCGAGATCGCCATCGCGGAACCGTTGCAACAGGGTGCCGGGCACCGTGCTGGAACCGTCGGCCATCCGTCTTCCCTTTCTAATCATGATTACGAGGGAGTTGGCAGAAAGGTTACACGATGGGGCAGCGGAGTTGGCGGAGTTGGCGGGGTTAGCGGCGCTGGCGGGGTGTGTTCGCCCTTTAGCTCTCCCACCCTTATCGCAGAGAACGCGAAAAGGTTGGGGCACGGAACTCGCCCTTGCGTGAGAAAATGCCCATATAAACCGATTTTTCACGGTTTGACTCTGTTGACAGAGAAGGAAAACGCCAATTAGAGTGGGGCCGCTGCGGTTAAGAGGCGTGCGCCTGAACGAAGGCGCGGGAGACGATGACGATGCTTGGAATCCGTGTAGTAGCTGGAGCTTTGCTGGGACTCGGAGCGGCAGGCGCACTGTGGGCGCAAGATGCCGGAAAGCCCGCGTACTTGAACCCGAATTTGCCGGCGGAGCAACGCGCGGCGGACCTGGTGAAGCGCATGACGCTCGAAGAAAAAGCCAGCCAGTTGGTGAACCAGGCGCGCGCTATTCCGCGGCTGGGCGTGCCCGCCTACGACTGGTGGAGCGAGGCGCTGCATGGCGTGGCAACCAACGGAACCACGGAATTTCCGGAGCCCATCGCGCTGGCCGCGACCTTCGATCCCACGGGCATTCACCAGATGGCTGTCGATATAGGGACGGAAGCGCGCGTGGTGCACGCGCAATCGGCAGACACCAACGGCAACAGCGTCATTTTTCACGGCCTCGATTTCTGGGCGCCCAACATCAACATCTTTCGCGACCCGCGCTGGGGACGCGGCCAAGAGACCTACGGGGAAGATCCATTCCTCACCGCGCGCATGGGCGTCGCCTTCGTCACCGGCATGCAGGGCGACGATCCGCATTACTATCGCGTGATTTCGACGCCCAAGCACTACGCCGTGCACTCGGGGCCGGAGCCCACGCGCCACTCGGCCGACGTCGAGGTGAGCAAGCACGATGAGCTCGACACCTATCTCGCGGCATTTCGCGCCACGGTAACTGAGGCCAAGGCCGATAGTGTGATGTGTGCCTACAACAGCATCAACGGACAGCCGGCGTGCGCCAACGAATTTCTGCTTGACGACCAGTTGCGCGGCAAGTGGGATTTCAAAGGCTACGTGGTGTCGGATTGCGGAGCGGTGCATGACATCGCCAACGGCCATCACTTCGAGCCCAGCCCCGAGCAGGCGGTGGCCATCAGCCTCACGCGCGGCATGGACAATGAGTGCATCGATTTCCGCGCCAAGGTGACCGACGACCACGACTACAGGCCGTACCTCGATGCCGTGAAAGACGGCTACCTGAAAGAAAGCGCGATCGACACCGCGCTGGTGCGGCTGTTTACGGCGCGCGTAAAACTCGGCCTGTTCGATCCACCACAGATGGTTCCGTATACGAAGATCGACGCCAGCGAATTGGACAGCGCCGCCCATCGCGCATTGGCGCTCCAGCTGGCCAACGAGTCGATGGTGCTGCTGAAGAACGACGGCGTCCTACCGCTGAAGACAAGCGGCGCAAAGATTCTTGTGGCGGGCCCGCTCGCGGAGCAGACGCGCGTTCTTCTCGGCAATTACAACGGGATTCCGACGCACACCGTTTCGATTCTGGAAGGCCTGAAGCAGGAATTCGCCGGAGACACCATCCAATTCATGCAGGGCACCGGGTTCCTGAGCAAGCAAACCCAGCCGGTACCGAACGCGCTGCTCACCACAGACGGACAACCGGGAGCCAAGGCAACCTACCTGAACCAGAACATCGTGAGTTTCTCCAACGAAAAGTCGAGCGGAACGTCCGCGCTGGCCACGCGCGTGGAACCGGGAATCGATATTGCCGCGCAACCGCTGCCGGCTGCGGCGGCCAATGCCGATCCTCTGACCGTGCGCTGGGAGACGACACTCACGCCCACAGAAACCGGCGACTACAACCTCGGCGTCGAGACCGATGGATTCTTCAGGGTGTTTCTCGACGGCAAGCTGGTGACCATCGCGAACTATCCGCACGGCGTGGAGACGGTTACAGGGAAAACGCATCTGGAAGCGGGCAAGCCGTACAAGTTGGAAGTCGAGTACCAGAGGACCGCTAATGCGGTGCCTCATCTCAAATTGATGTGGGGCAAGATGGATCGCAATGTCGATCCGGCGGTGGTGACGGCTGCGCAGAGTGCGGATGTCGTGCTGGCCGTGGTGGGTATTACCAGCGAACTCGAGGGCGAGGAGATGAATGTTAACGAGCCCGGGTTCAAGGGCGGCGACCGCACGAGCATCGACCTGCCCGAGCCCGAAGAAAAACTGCTCGAAGCTCTGTCGGCCACCGGCAAGCCGCTCGTAGTAGTGCTCACCAACGGCAGCGCGCTCGGCGTCAATTGGGCCAACGCTCACGCCAATGCGATTCTCGATGCCTGGTACCCCGGCGAGGAAGGTGGAACGGCGGTGGCGCAAACCCTCTCCGGCACGAACAATCCAGCCGGGCGCTTGCCGGTGACGTTTTACAAGGATGTCAGCCAGTTGCCGCCCTTCGAGGACTACTCCATGAAGGGACGGACCTACCGATACTTTGCGGGGACGCCGCTTTATCTCTTCGGCTATGGCCTCAGCTACACCAAGTTCTCCTACAGCAAGTTGACGCTTCCCTCTTCCGCAGTGGAGGCAGGCAAGCCGGTGGTTGTGGAAGCGACCGTGACCAACACCGGCGCACGCGCGGGAGACGAAGTGGCGCAACTCTATCTCGAATTTCCCGCCGTTCCTGGTGCTCCGCTGCGGGCGCTGCGCGGATTCGAACGCGTGCACCTGGAGCCTGGTGCATCGCAGACGGTGCATTTTGAGCTTGAGGCGCGCGATATGAGCATGGTGACGGAATCAGGCGAGCCGATTGTGGCCGAAGGCGCCTACACAGTCTCTGTCGGCGGCGGCCAGCCGGACACGGCAGCGCCGGCCGTCGCGGGGAGCTTAAAAATTAAAGGCACTCTGGCGCTGCCGGAATAGCCTTTCGCAGCTTGGGAAGATCGCGCGCCTTAGCAACGGCGCAGGGCGGCTGTGCGCAGATATTTAACGACCATTCACTCCCCATTCACATTGGTTCGATATCCCTGAAAGGTCCGGACCTTGCCGCCCTCAGCCGCTTCGGACGAAATCCCACATTTCAATCGATTTACGGAGTTTTCGATGGCCGATCTCGCAACAACAGCGCCAGCCCTGCCTCATGAGGGGCTCCTGGAACACAAGATGAAACCGTTCTCCGCCTGGGTGAGCGGCGTAGTCGTCCTGGTCGCGCTTCTCGGCGGCCTGGGCTACATCGGCGTCCACATCGCCCAGGATATGAGCAATGTGGTGATCACCAGTGCGTGGCCCTACGTTTTGCTGGCCGTGGCCCTGTTCATCGCACTTGGCTTTGAGTTCGTCAACGGCTTTCACGACACCGCAAACGCCGTCGCGACGGTCATCTACACGCATTCGCTCGATCCCAACATCGCCGTGGTGTGGTCGGGGCTGTGCAACCTGCTCGGCGTGCTGATGTCGACCGGTGCGGTGGCTTTCAGCGTCATCACGCTGCTGCCCGTGGAGCTGATCCTCAAGGTCAGCTACGGTGCGGGCTTCGCCATGGTTTTTGCCCTGCTGATCGCCGCGATTATCTGGAACCTGAGCACGTGGTGGTTCGGGCTGCCGGCTTCGAGCTCGCACACGATGGTCGGTTCCATCATCGGCGTCGGCATTGCCAATCAGATCATGTCCGCTTCCTCCGGCACATCGGGCGTGGATTGGACACAGGTGGGTAATGTGTTCCGCGTGCTGCTGATTTCGCCGATCGTCGGCTTCTGCTGCGCGGCGATTCTGCTCCTGGTGCTTAAGCCGGCATCGCGTCTGATCGGCTCGTTGGGATTGGCGGTGGTTCTCGCGCTGTCCGCCTACTACCTCTTCAAATGGAGCCCTCTGTGGACGGCGGTATTCGCCATCGGCGTGACCGTCGCACTGGCCATTGGATTGAGCCTGATTCCCACGCCGGAGGCATTGTTCCGCGCGCCGGAAGGCACCACGCCTCCGCCGTGGCCGATCCGGTCATTGCTGATTCTCACCTGCTCGGGCGTGAGCTATTTCCACGGATCGAACGACGGGCAAAAGGGCATGGGCCTCATCATGCTCATCCTCATCGGCACCGTGCCCACGGCGTATGCACTGAATCATGCCGTGCCCGCAAGCGGCGTGCAGGCTTTTGTTACCGCGTCACAGCAAGCCGACCAGGTGATCAACAAGCATGTAGCGCCGGACGCCATTCTGGGAGCCGACGCACGCGCCGAGGTCACGCAATTCATCTCCACCAAGCAGCTGCAGCCCGACACCATGATCGCGATGCGCGAGCTGGTGAATGATTTGAGCAGCGAGATCTCGCTCTACAAGGAATACAAGGCGGTTCCGGCCAGCCAGCAGACCAACGTGCGCAACGACATGTATGTGGTCAGCGAAGCCATCCGGCTCATGCTCAAAAACCACGTTGGCAATTTCTCGCCCGCCGAAGTCGCGACCCTGAACACCTACAAAACTCAAATCGACAAGGCGACGAAGTTCATCCCCTCATGGGTGAAGGTGGCCGTGGCGCTGGCTCTGGGATTGGGCACCATGGTGGGCTGGAAGCGCATTGTGGTCACGGTGGGCGAGAAGATCGGCAAAGAGCACTTGACCTACGCGCAGGGCGCGTGCGCGGAGTTGGTGGCGATGGCGACGATCTCGGCCGCGGACAGCTTCGGATTGCCCGTCTCAACGACCCACGTATTGAGCTCGGGCATTGCAGGAACCATGGCGGCAAATAAGAGCGGTCTGCAGGTTTCCACCATTCGCAACATTGCCATGGCGTGGATCTTCACGCTACCGGCCGCGGCCCTGCTCTCCGGTGGGTTGTACTTCCTTTTCCGGCAGTTAATGAGCTAAGACAAGAATCGGCCAACTTGGCCAGGGCGTCCGGCTGCAGCCGGACGCCTTTTTTATGTGGAAAATGGCGTGCCGCCGCAAACGCGCGAAAGAATAGCCGCTTCCGGTAACATACAGAATGGTGCTGAACAAAGAATGAGTCTGAAAGCCAAACTGGAAGCCGTAATTTATGCCGCAGAAGAGCCAGTAACGCTGGCGCAACTGGCCGGTCTGTTTGCCGATGACGCCATGGAGTGGAAGGCGGAGCGGGAAGCGACTGCGCAAGCGCAAGCCGAAGAGCCTGCTGCATCCGAGGATGCGTCTTTACCGTTTCAGGGCGATTCCCTCCCCGATCTGGCAGTTGCGCCGGATCAGGTCGAGGGGGCGGAAGCTGCGGAGGCGTTGGAAGAGAGCGCGGGCGAGGACGCCCGCGCTACAGCCGGTCAGCCACCCCAGCCAGCCAAAAGCGGGCTTGCCGGGGACCCCGGTCAGGAGACCGGCGCTACAAATTCCGAGCCTGATGACGAAGCAGCAGCCGAAGAAGCCGGTGTGCCGGAAGCCGACCAGGCCGAAGCAGAGTCAAAGCGCGCGGCGCGGATGCGCGACCGCGAGGCCAGCGGCATCATTAAGCAACTGCTCGACGAGTTGATCGCCGACTATGCCGTCGATGGCCGCGGTGTCGAGATCCGCGAGATCGCCGGCGGTTACCGCATGGCAACCAAGCCGGAATTTCACGACGCTGTGCGTTCGTTCATCAAGGGACAGAAGCCGCCACTCAAGCTTTCGCTGCCCGCGCTCGAAACTCTGGCGGTCATTGCCTACAAGCAGCCGGTGACTGCACCGGAGGTCAACGAGATTCGCGGCGTGGATTCGTCGGGGGTCTTCGGTTCGCTGCTGGCGCGCAAGCTCATTGTCACCGCCGGACGCAAGCCCGTGATCGGCCGGCCGATTCTCTACAAAACCACGCGCGAGTTCCTGCTTCGCTTTGGACTGAAAGATGTCTCCGAGCTGCCGTCGATGGAAGAGTTCGAGAAGATGGCGGCGAGCGAGTTGGAAGAAACGGGTATTGCCGAACCGGAAGTTGACGAGCCAGAAGCTGCAGAGTCGGAGCCGTCGGATGGTGAAGCCGCTGCCGAGTTCGATCCGGATCGGAGTCCCGAAACCAATATCGAGACGAACGGAACCGGCGCGAACCACGAGGACGAAACCGCCGCGCAGTCCCCACAAGCCGCTTCCGATGCGTCAGCCAGCGACGCGGAGTGAGCAGAAGGTCACAGGTTTCCCCATGACAGTCAAGAAGAAAACGAATTCGGCCGCGCCCGCAGCCAAGCTCGCGCCCAAAACCAGGAAAACGGATGCCGCGCGCAAAGAACCGGCGGCTAAAAGCAAAGCGACGAGCCCGAAAACCGCAAAATCTGCGGCGAAATCGCCTGCGCCCGCAAAGAAGCGCGCAACGCCAGCGAAGAAGGCTCCCGCAAAAGCCAAGGCGCCCGCGGCAAAAAGCAAAAAGCGCACCGCGAAGGTCGAAAAGGAATCCGCGCTTCATCTTAACGAGCCGGTGCTCGATCCCGTTGGCGACGTGACCAGCGGCGAGGCCCGTCGCTACCTGGGCGGCGCGGACCTGCATGCGCAACAGGAGCTGGCGCAGGCGGAAATCGACGCGTTTAAACAAGAAACGAACATCGAGGCCTCGGATGCAATTCTCGAAGCCGGGCCGGGAATGGAAGCGGCGCAGGCGGCGACGGAAGCGCGCGCGCGGCTCGACGCCGAGGAAAAAGCGCGAGCGGGAGCGGAAATAGAAGCGGAGGAAGACGCGGAGCCCGCCGGCAAGCCGGTCAAGCGGCCGCCGGCAAAACTCGAGCGGCTGCAAAAAATTCTCTCCGCGGCGGGCATTGCCAGCCGGCGTCACGCCGAGGAGATGATTGTCGCCGGGCGCGTGATGGTGAACGGTCAGGTGGTAACGCAACTGGGCAGCAAGGCCGATCTCGGGCGCGATCACATTCGCGTCGACGGCAAGCTGCTGCACGGCGCGGAGCGGCATCGCTACTTTATGCTCAACAAGCCGCGCGGCTACGTCACCACGGTGAGCGATCCCGAACACCGGCCCACCGTGATGGAGTTTTTTGCGAATTCGCGGGAGCGCGTGTACCCGGTTGGCCGGCTCGATTACCTGAGCGAAGGCCTGTTGCTGATGACCAACGACGGCGAACTGGCGAATTTGCTCAGCAAAGCCGGTTCGGGCGTGGAGAAGACATACCTCGTCAAGGTTGCCGGGCAGCCGAGCGCGGAAGAGCTAGAGCGCTTGCGCGGCGGCGTGACGATTGAAAAGGGCGAGCCAGGTTCGGCGCGAGTGCGTACAGCCCCGGCGCGGGTCCGCGAATTCCGCGAGGGCGACAATCCCTGGTTTGAAGTGGTGCTGATCGAAGGGCGCAACCGCGAATTGAGAAAAATGTTTGCGGCTATCGGGCACTTTGCCGAAAAAATTCGCCGTGTGGGCTACGGGCCCCTGGTACTCGATGTAGAACCGGGAAACATGCGCGAGCTTACCGAAGATGAAGTGAACGCGCTGCGGCTGACCGCTGAAGGCAAGATGAAGCCGCGCCGCATCAAGGTCGCAAAGATGTTGCCGAAGGAAGCCGGCCTGGCGGCGGAGAAACGCGACCAGCCCCGAGACCGGAAGTTCGATCGACGCCTCAGCCCGCGGCAGGAACGCAGCGAGAAGCCCATCGGCGGCGCACAGCGTCCGCCTTTCAAGCCTCGCGGCGAGCGTCCGGAGTTTCGTGGCGCTCCGCGGCAGGATCGCAGCGAGAATCGCTTCGGTAGCGCGCCACGCGCACCATTCAAGGCGCGTACCGAACGACCGGAATTTCGCGGCGCTCCACGACAGGATCGTGGCGAGAGACCCTTCGGCAGCGCGTCACGACCGCCATTCAAGCTGCGCGGCGACCGCCCGGATTTTCGTTCTGCACCACGCCAGGATCGCGGCGATCGGCCCTTCGGCGGCGCGCCACGCGCACCATTCAAACCCCGCAGCGATCGGCCGGAGTTTCGCGGCGCTCCGCGCCAGGATCGCAGTGAGAATCGCTTCGGCAGCGCACCACGGCCGCCTTTCAAGCCTCGCGGCGAACGGCCGGAGTTCCGCCCCGCTCCGCGGCAAGATCGCGGTGAGAATCGCTTCGGCAGCGCGCCACGCGCACCATTCAAGCCGCGCAGTGACCGCCCGGATTTTCGCGGCGGTCCGCGCCAGGATCGCGGCGATAGGCCATTCGGCAGCGCGCCACGCGCGCCTTTCAAGCCTCGCGGTGAACGGCCGGAATTCCGCCCCGCTCCGCGCCAGGATCGCGGCGAGAATCGCTTCGGCAGGGCGCCACGCGCGCCTTTCAAGCCTCGCGGTGATCGGCCGCCGTCGACCAGCGAATCCAAGCCACGCCTAGAGATCGAGCGAGTCGCGGAGCCGCGGAATAGCCCCAGCTTTGGCGGTAAACCATCCTTCTCCAGAAAACCGGGCTTCGGCGGCAAGCCGGGTTTCAGTGGTAAACCGGGAGGTTTCGGCAAATACCGCGGCAACACTAAGGGCGGCCCGAAGCGTGGCGCTTCGCGACCCGGCGCACCGCGCGGCGGGGGGAAACGAAGCTGAACAACAGACGAAGGTCCCCTTCCTCTCTGCGCAGCTCTTGAGGAGGTTCAATGGCGAATACCTTTGGAACAGACATTCTGATTCAGGCGCCGGACCCGAAGGCCGCCGCGTCGTTCTACGTCGAGCAACTCGGCTTCACGATTACCGGCGAGCATGGCAAGTGGATCGATCTCCACGGAAACCACATCAACCTGTTCATCGAAGAAGGACCGGCGATGGGGCCCGTGCTGGAAGTGACGGTGGACAACGTGGAGGAAGCGAAGAAGCGAATTGTCGCTGCCGGCGGCAAGATCGTGAAGGATGAGCCCGACTTCCCGCGCTGCTACGTTCAGGATCCCTTCGGATTGATCTACAACCTGACCGTGTAGTCGGTTACCCTCTATTCTCCGCGCGCGCGAAACCGCCGCATGCGCCCCACCAGCGAAGCTGGCCCGCTCACGGACAGGCGCACGACATTGCCTTCGTACTCGCGCGTGTGCACAACCATGCCCGCATCAATCGCCGCCAGAATCGCGCCCTCATGCTGCGGAACGCGCAGCTCCGCGTCAATCACAGGATCGGAGTGAAGCGCCGCGTCGATGGCCGCGAGTAAATCATCCACACCTTCACCTGTAAGCGCGGAGAGTGCTACCGCTGCGCCGCGGACGCTCTTATCTATTGCGCCAGATTTCGTCCGGGAGACCAGCGCCGCGCGCTCCGCGTCAGGGAGCAAGTCAATCTTGTTCAGCACTTCAATGCGCGGCTTTGACAGGCTTTCGAGTTCGCCGAGCACCTTCTCGACCTGCGCCTTCTGCTCGTCGCCATAGCTCGACGCAGCGTCGCGCACATGAATCAGCACCTCGGCCTGGGCGACTTCTTCCAATGTGGCGCGGAAGCTGGTGACGAGCGTGTGCGGCAGGTTGCGGATGAAGCCGACCGTGTCAGACAACAGGACGCGACGGCGGCTGGGCAGTTCTATCGCGCGCAACTTGGGATCGAGCGTGGCAAACATGCGGGCCGACTCGAGCACTTGCGCACCGGTGACGGTATTGAAGAGCGTGCTTTTGCCCGCGTTGGTGTAGCCGACCAGGGCGACCGTCGGCACGGGAACGGCTTCGCGGCGCTGGCGCTGCTGGCGGCGCACGCGGCGCACGGCTTCCAGATCGCGCTTGATTTGATCGATGCGCCTCTGGATGCGACGGCGGTCGGTCTCGAGCTGCGTCTCGCCGGGTCCTCGGGTGCCGATGCCGCCGCCCAGTTGCGACATGGCTTTGCCGCGCCCCGTCAGCCGCGGCAGCATGTATTCAAGCTGCGCCAGTTCCACTTGCAATTGGCCCTCGCGCGTACGGGCATGGCGGGCAAAGATGTCCAGGATCAGCTGGGTCCGGTCGAGCACGCGGCACGGCAACGCGGCCTCAAGGTTGCGCAGTTGCGTGGCTGTAAGGTCGTGGTCAAAGAGAACCAGATCCGCGTTCGTGGAAGCAGCAACCGCCGCAATCTCCTGCACCTTGCCGGAACCGATGAGCGTTGCGGGGTCGGGGCGCGGACGGCGCTGCAGCACCTCGGCGACAACTTGTCCGCCCGCGCTCAGCAGCAGCTCGCGAAACTCGGCGAGAGAGGCTTCGGCATCGAGACCCTGCGCATCGCGCGCAGCGTCGGCCGCACGCTGCGGGCGCGTGGATTGTCGAGGACTGGCAGCTTGCGGAGCACACTCATCCGCCGTCGCAGAGTCAAGACACACGCCCCGCGCACGCGCCGCCACGATGGTTGCGCGGTTGTCACGCGAACGAACCCCAATGTCCACTCCGACAAGGACGGCGCGCTCAACCCGATTGCGGCCTTGGGTTGCATCGCTGCCGTTCCTGTACGTCGCGCTTGCGAGGCGAGACCGCTCCACCGGGGACGCTCCGGCGCTATCTTTGTTCCGCAGTCAGCGGCGTTGCCGACGGTGCCGGTACGGCTGATGGACCGATCCCCGACGACACAGCACCCGGACGGTGTTCGCTATGAATCACGCTCCGGTTGCTGACCACAGTTGAAATCGCGTGTTTGAAAATCAATTGTTCCTGGCTGTTGTTCTCCAGGAGCACGGAATACTTATCGAAGGACCGAATTTTCCCTGTCAGCTTGACGCCACTGACCAAATAGATCGTAATGGGGGATTTGTCCTTTCGAACCGTGTTCAGAAAGGTGTCCTGAATATTTTGTGCCGGCTTGTTCTCCATGTGCCGATCTCCTGCTTTCTTGGTGAAGGTTTTTGGTGCCACTTTCCCTACTGCATACTTCAGTTATTGGCGGGACGGTTCCGGAACCCCCGGAATCGGTTCACCCCGCAATGTGAGAAGATTATAGAGGTTTTTCCTCCATTTCGACACTGCGGGCGTCCGCTTCCCTCGAAAACGTTACCGAAGAAACCGGCCGGCCAAGCTACGGGACGCCCAACTTCCATGGCTGATAGCATCTAGGTGTGCCAGACACCGCGATTTCGTCTCGCGCTTCGGCTCAGGCGGACCCATCAACTAAGACGCCTGGGCGCCCGCCCGTCCCTATGCCCGTCCCTATGCTGGACCTGAAACGTCAGTACGCGCCCATCCACGATGAATTATTGGATGCGCTCAGCCGCGTACTCGTAACCCAGCAATTCATTCTTGGCGGCGAGGTGGCCGCGTTCGAAAAAGCTGCTTCGGAGCAGTTAGGCGTGTCCCATGCTCTGGGATGCTCGTCGGGCACTGACGCCCTGTGGCTGGCACTGGCCGCTGCGGGCGTGGGTTCGGGTCAGGCTGTTGTCACCACCCCATTCAGCTTTTTTGCTTCGGCCAGCTCCATCCTCCGCGCCAGCGCAACGCCGGTGCTGGCAGACATCGATCCCGTCAGCTTCAACCTGTCGCCCGCCGCGCTGAGCGCAGTGTTCGACGGCCCTCGCGGCGCGGCAGTTCGCGCCATTCTTCCTGTGCATTTGTATGGGCAAACCATTGAATGGCCCTCTTTCGCGCGGATCGCGCATGAACGCGGGCTGACCATCATTGAAGATGCCGCGCAGGCCTGGGGCGCCGAGTGGAATGGTGTAAAGGCGGGCGGGCTGGGCGATATCGCTGCATTCAGTTTTTATCCCACCAAGAATTTGAGCGCCGCCGGCGACGCCGGCATGGTCGCTACCAATTCAGACGCTCTGGCTGAGCGCGTGAAGATGCTGCGCCAGCACGGCATGCGCCGCCACTACCACCACGATGAGCTGGGCTGGAACGCACGCATGGATGGGTTCCAGGGCGCAGTGCTCGCTGTAAAGCTTAAATACATTGGCGCATGGAACGAAGCGCGCCGCGCACTTGCCGCCCGCTATCACGCTCTATTTGCCAACGCGGGATTGGCAGAGGCTGGAACCTACCCCGAGCATGGTGTCGTTCTGCCGCGCGAGCTGCCCGGTGCCCACCACGTCTGGCATCAGTATGTGATTCGCGCCCCGCGCCGCGATGCGTTGCGCGAGTTTCTCGCCGCGTGTGGCATCGGATCGGAAATTTACTATCCTTTGCCGCTCCACCAGCAGGAAGCGCTGAAGGGTCTGGGCTACGCCGCAGGCGATTTTCCCGAGGCGGAGCGCGCCGCGCAGGAAGTGCTTGCCCTGCCCATCTTCCCCGAGTTGCGCGAGGACGAGCAGCAGACCGTGGTCGCAGCGATTGCGGAGTTCTTGAGCTAAGGCACTTTCACTTCCACGTGCGAAGCCTCTTCCACAAACGTCGCAATAGCGGAGTGATCCAGGTCCCCCATTCCGTGCGCCATCAGCGACGAAATCATCTGCTGGACTTGCGCGGTTAAAGGCAGGCAAACGCTGCTGGCCTCGGCCGTCTTGAGCGCATTGCGCAGGTCTTTTTGATGGAGACTGATCCTGAAGCCCGGCTTGAAGTTGCGCGCGATCAGCATGGGTCCCTTGGCGTTGAGGACGGCGCTGCCCGCGAGTCCGCCTTTGACGGCATTCACCACCACCTCAGGATTGAGCCCGCACCGCGTGGCCAGCGTCAGCGCCTCGCCCATGGCGGCAATGTTGCACGCCACCATGATTTGATTGGCGAGCTTGGTGGTGTTGCCCGCGCCGACTGGGCCGTTTAACGTCACGCTCGAGCCCATGCACTTCAAAATCGGCTCAGCTTTCTGGAATGCCGCGTCGCTCGCGCCCACCATGATAGCGAGCGTGCCATCGATGGCTTTGGGCTCGCCGCCGCTCACCGGCGCGTCAATAAAATCCACGCCCTTCTTTTGGCACGCCGCGGCAATCTTCTGCGAGACCAATGGACTAATGGAGCTCATGTCGATAATGAGCGAGCCCGCCTTCGCGCCGGAGAGAATTCCGTTGGGACCGAGCACCACCTCTTCGACTTCCGGCCCGTCGGGCAGCATGGTGACGACGATGGGGGCGCGGGCGCCGACATCGGCATTCGATGCCGCGCGCTCGGCGCCGTCGGCCACGGCAGCATCGACTTTTGCCCCGGTCCGGCCGTACGCCACCACCGTGTGGCCGGCTTTCAACAAATTCCTCAGCATGGGACGGCCCATGATGCCCAGCCCGACAAATCCTACCGTTGCCATCGTTGTTCTCCGTGCGCCGAATTTAAGATTGAGGTAGTGCGCAACTACTTCAATTATTTTACCGAGATCGAGGAGCGCTTCCAGCAGCGGCGCGGGGCGATTTTGCTGCTTTCCACGTTGGATTGGGCACTGATTGAGACCTGGCGCGACGCCGGCATTCCGCTGGAGGCGGCGTTACGCGGCATCGATGCGGCATTCGACAAGTATGAGGCACGGCAGAAGCGGGCCCGCATGCAGCGCATCAATGGCTTGGCGTGGTGCGCACAGGCCGTGATGCAGGCCGCCATGGAAATGAGCGAAGCGTCAGTCGGATCGGTCCCGGGTGGTTCGGCTTCAACAACCGCGGAATCCGGCTTCGAGCACGCGCGCGTCGCCGCCCATTTGACCGCGGCAGCCCAGGCGCTGGATGCCGCCGAAGTAGCTCCCGAAGCGTGCCGCGCAACGGCCACGCGGCTGCGCGAGATAGCGGTAGCAATGTCCGCCCCGGCAAGTGAAAAGCCCGTGCCCGTTGATCTTGAAGGATTAGAGCAGCAACTCAGGGTGCTCGAGGACCGGCTGTACGCCGCGCTCAAACTTGCGGCGCCGGAGGAGCGAGTGCTGGAACTAAACGAGCACGCAGCTCGCGAATTGGCGCCCTACCGCAGCCGCATGGGCGCCGTGCAAATGCGCCAAGTGAGGGAGCAATTTGTGCAGAAGCAACTGCTCGCTTCTTACAATTTGCCGCGGTTGAGCCTGTTCTATATGAGCCAGCAATGAAGAAGCGCGGCGCACACATCGGGAAGAAGAATCCAGCAGGGACTAAAGCCCTCGACCATTCAGCCGCCGATTCGGCGCGGCTGAAGCCGTGCCCTGATACCAAGCAGGCAGACAATCAGGTTCATGCGGCAGAACGCGCCGAGAGCGTGGACGCTGTGGCGGATCAGCTCGTGCGCATCGAAAAGCCGATTTACGGCGGCGCGTTCCTGGCGCGCATCGAAGGCAAGGCGGTTTTTGTGCCGCTGGCTCTGCCCGGCGAAGAGGCGCGGGTGCGCATAGTGGATGGCAAGCGCGGCTACGCGACCGCCGAAGTGGAAGAGATCGTCACAGCTTCTCCGCAGCGGGTCGCGCCCTCATGCCCGCACTTTGGCGCATGTGGCGGCTGCCAGTATCAGCACGCGACCTATGCTGCGCAACTCGTCTTTAAAAAGGAGATCCTGCGCGAGACACTGGAGCGCGGCGGAGTTTACGCGCCCGAAGACATCGCGGTGCTGGCCGGAGAGCCCTGGGCGTATCGCAATCGCATTCGCCTCGCCATCGACGCCAATGAGGATGCGGGATACCGCGGGCGGCGTTCGCACGCCGTCATTCCTATCGCCCAGTGCCCCATCGCCGCGCCGCTCCTGGTCCGCGCCGCACTTGCGGCCAGCAGGATTTTGCGGGAATCACCGGCCAGCCTGCGCGTGAGCGAAATTTCCCTCTTTTGCGATGCCGCGGAGACTGCGCTGCTCGCGAGTCTCACACTTGCGGAGGCCGGAAAGCGCGGGTTTGAGGATTTTGCGCAAGCCTTTGCCGGCAAAATCCGCGAGCTGAAGGGCATGGAATTTCTAGCCGAAGGCGCCAGGGGCCAGCCGCCGCACAGCAGGTCGCAATGGGGTGCGAATTCTCTGCTGTATCGAGCTGCGGGAATGGATTATCGCGTGGATCAGGGCGCGTTTTTTCAGGCGAATCGCTGGCTTGTCGATGCCCTGGTCGAGCGTGTCACTGCGCATGCGCGCGGCGGCCTGGCCTGGGATCTTTTTGCCGGCGTGGGTTTGTTTGCGCGCCAGCTTGCGGATCGTTTTGAGCGCGTGATTGCGGTCGAGTCCGCTCCGGCATCGATTGCAGCTTTGACTCACAATTTGCGCGGCACCAGCGCCTCCGCGGTGAAAGCGACCACACTCGATTTCCTGCGCAGAGGGGGCACCGGTGACCGGCCCGATTTGATCGTTGTCGACCCGCCCCGCACCGGTCTGGGCCCCGAAACCACAGCGTTGCTCGCGGAAATTGCTGCCCCCGAAGTCGTTTATGTTTCGTGCGACCCCGCCACCCTGGCTCGCGATCTGCGTGTGCTCGTCGATTCTCGTAACGGGCCCCGCTACATCATCGAGCAAATCACCCTCGCCGACCTCTTCCCGCGAACTTTCCATCTTGAAACCGTGTTCCGGCTGCGCCGATAGCGGTGCGGAGCGCCGGATTCGGTGCAAGGGGTCTCGGTTCCTGATACGCTTGAAGCCAAATTCACTTCGCTAACTCGGGCCCCATGTCCATCGCTCCCCCCACCCCCGCGCAGCCCGCGGCCGGCCTGACGACCGTTCCGCTTTTTCATGCGGCGTGGCTGTTTGCGGCGGGAATCGCTCTGGCAGCCCGTTTCTGGTTGCAGCCCAGTGTTGTCCTCATCGCGTTGGCGCTCACCGCTGCCCTGTGTGGGTTGGCGGCGCTGCGCGGGCAACGCATGGTCTGGCTGCCGTTGGCCGTGTTGTGGCTGCTGCTCGGCGCATGGTGCGGAGAAATGGAGCCCCACCCTGCACCCGCGCCCGCGCTGGCCGCGCTTTCTGACGGCCTGCTGCGCACCGTGGAAGGCACCGTGACCGGCACGGGGCCCGTGCGTTCCGAATTGGAACAGAATGTCGGCGAGCCCTCGGCCGCATCTCCTTCCGAGCGCGTCGACCTACGCGTGGAAAGCGTCGAGGTGGTGAGCGACGAAAGCGATGCACAGGCGCTGGTGGGCGGCGGGGTGCGGCTGACGGTCCGCTGGCCGGCCGGTCAAGGCGTGCAGGCGTTCATATGCGGAGACCGCGTGCGCGCCGTGGTTCGTTTGCTGCCCCCGGAGAGCTATCACGATCCGGGAGTCTGGAGCCGCGCGGATTTCCTGCTTGACGAGGGCATCACGTCGTCTGCGACAGTAGTTGCCGATCGTATCGAGCGGATCGGGCATTCGCCCGGCGCTTTTGTGTCGTGCCGCGTGAGCGGATGGCAGCACGCATCCACCGAACGGCTGTTGGCATTGCCTGCCGCGATGCGGAACATGCCTGCGCCCCTGCGCCTCTCTGAAGACGATGCCGTGATGCTGTCTGCCATGGTGGCCGGCGACCGCACTTACCTGACCCACGCGCTGCGCGTAGGCTTTGAGCGCACCGGCTCCTTTCACATGCTGGTGGTTTCAGGCCTGCATCTCGCCATCGTGGCCGCCTGTCTCTTCTGGATCTTCAAGCGGCTGCGGTTGCCGCGTGTTCCCGCCACGCTGCTCACCATCGCCGCCTCGTTTGCCTATGCGCTTTTCACCGGTTTTGCCACGCCTGTGCAACGCTCGCTCTGGATGGTGACGCTCTATCTGCTCGGGCGCCTGCTCTACCGCGAACGCAGCCCGTTGAACACCATCGGGTTTGCCGCGCTGTGCCTGCTGGTGGTCAGCCCGCGCAGCCTCTTCGACTCCAGCCTGCAAATGACGCTGCTGGCGGTCATCGCGATTGCCGGCGTGGCCGCGCCGCTGCTGCAGAGCACCCTTCATCCCTACGCGGCTGCCACGCGCGACCTGAGATTGGTCGCGGTCGACATCAAGCTCGCGCCTCCCCTCGCGCAGTTCCGCGTGCTGATGCGCATGGTCGCGGTGCGCCTGCAACGGGCAGCCAGCAGTACCATCGCATGGCGCGTCTTTCCCTGGTCTGTGCGCTTCGCCATTCGCGTAGTCGAGCTGGTGGTAATCTCGTGCGTCGTCGAGTTGGCCATGACGCTGCCCATGGCTCTCTACTTCCATCGCATCACCATCTTCGCGTTGCCCGTGAATCTACTCATTCTGCCGCTGCTGGCCGTGCTCATGCCGGCAGCCCTCATCACTCTGCTGGCGCTCGTGGTGTGGCCCTCGCTTGCTGTGCTTCCAGCGATGATGGTAGCGCTGGTGATGCACGTCGGAGTCACAGTTGTCCGCGTCTTCGGCGCGCTGGCTTTCGGCGATTTCCGCATCCCCGGCCCGCTGCTTTGGCAATCGGCCGCGTTCTGTGCGCTGCTGGGAGCGGCCGTCGCCTTGGCGCGCAAGAGCCTGAAATCGGCGGATCGGAGGTGGCGGGTTGGCGCCTGCATTGCCCTGGCGCTGGCGGCCCTTGCCGCGGTGCTGCCGCGACCGGTCGATCGGCCCCATGGCGCAATGCTCATGGAGGCCATCGACGTGGGCCAGGGCGACTCACTGCTCCTGATCACGCCCGATGGAAAAACTCTGCTCATCGACGGCGGCGGATTTGGCGGCGGTCCGCGCCAGGCTCCGCAGGATTTCGACATCGGCGAAGAGGTCGTCTCGCCTGCTCTGTGGGCGCGCGGCATCCGCCATCTCGACGCTGTCGCGCTCACCCACGCGCACTCCGACCACATCAGCGGCTTGTTCGCGGTGCTGCGCAACTTCCATCCCGACGAATTGTGGGTGGGCAACAATCCCCACGTTACCGTTTACAACGCGTTGCTCGCCGAGGCAGACACGCTGCACGTGCGCGTGCGCAACTTTCGCGCCGGAGACGCTTTCACGTTTGGCGACACGCAGGTCAATGTTCTCGCGCCCTTTCGCGACTATCAGCCGGAAGCGGAACCCACCAACAACGATTCGCTGGTGATGCATGTGGCCTACGGCGCAACTTCCATCATGCTGGAGGGCGACGCGGAAGCGCCCATCGAACAAGCCATGCTAGCCGAGCCGGGACTCGCGAGCACGCTGCTCAAAGTTGGCCATCACGGCAGCATCACTTCCACCCGGCCGGAATTCCTGGCCCGCGTAGCGCCGCAGTGGGCGGTGATCTCCTGCGGCTTGCACAATCGCTACGGCCATCCGCGCGAGGAAGTGCTGCAGGCATTGCAGGAAGCGCACGTCCGCACCTACCAGACCGACACCAACGGCATCACCTGCTTCCGCCTCGACGGAAAAACCGTTGCTGCCGATGTGGGGTGTGCAAATCGGTGAAGCGTTACCGCGCTGCAGCGGTCTGTATTGCCAGCAGCGTTTCCAGCAGCGGCTTCAGCAGCTTGAGATCGAGGGCGTTTGCGCCGTCCGACTTCGCATTCGCCGGATCGTCGTGGACTTCAAGGAACAGCCCGTCAATTCCGGCGGCGACTGCCGCGCGCGCCAGCAGGGGAATGAACTCCGGCTGGCCGCCGCTTACGCCGTTGGCCGCCGAGGGCTGCTGCACCGAGTGCGTGGCGTCAAAAACCACTGGCGCAAGATTGCGCATGATGGCCAGCGAGCGAAAATCTACCACCAGATTGTTGTAGCCGAAGCTCGAACCGCGTTCGGTAAGGAAGACACGCTCATTGCCCGTGGAGCGGACTTTTTCCAGTCCGTGGCTCATGTCCCACGGCGCCACGAACTGGCCTTTCTTGATGTTGACCGCGCGCCCGGTGCGGCCCGCCGCTACCAGCAGGTCGGTCTGCCGGCAAAGAAACGCGGGAATCTGCAACACGTCCACAGCTTCGGCGGCAACTTCGCAATGGCTGGGCTCGTGCACGTCGGTCAGCACCGGCAGGCCCGTATCCTTGGCAATGCGGCCCAGGATCCGGGTGCCCTCCAACAGTCCGGGGCCGCGAAAGCTCTTCACGCTGGTGCGGTTGGCCTTGTCGTAGCTGGCTTTGAAGATATAGGGAACGCCGAGATCGGCCGCGATGCGCTGCACAGCTTCAGCGATGCCGCGCGCATGGTGCTCGGACTCGATGACGCAGGGACCGGCGATCAGGAAGAGCCGGCCCGCGCCCACTTCAACCGGCCCGATTTCGAACGAAGCGCTCACGATGCTGATTCTACAGTGATCAGCGATCAGTGGTCAGTGATCGACTGCCGGCGGCGTGCAGGCACGCGTGCTCCCCCGACTGCGATTTCGAGAGACAGAGCAAGCGACAGCCAAGATCACTCAACCCGGGCCGACAATCAGCCAGTGTGGCTGCGCGTCCACTCCCACAGAGCACGATCCAGCGTGCGCAACGGCGTGGGAGCCGGCAGTTCACTCTGCGGGCTCACGATGTTGCTTTCCGCCAGGCGCTTGCAAAAGGCCAGATACTCCTCGTAAAAGCGCACGTCGTGACGCGCATGCCCCAACGCTTCCAGGTTGCGGTAATCGAGCACCGTGTAACGCTCCGGGTAGATCGCTGCCAGAATCGCTGACGCCACGGGAAGATCCACGCCATGCAACTCGAGGAGGGCCTTCACGGCCGTTTCCGTGGTCGCATTCGGCGCGGTGGCCGTGGCCAGCACGTGCCGGATCTTCTCGTTGCTGTTCCCGATCAGGTATTGCACCGCGCGCTCCGACTTCCAGCGCACGATCGCTTCCAGGTTCGCCAAGGTGGTTTCGCCATTGCGGATCGCTTCGCCGGCCTCGAAGGCTGCTTTTTCAAGCTCGTGCTCCTTTTCGCCGGTCGTCTGCCAGTATTGTTCTGCCAACTGCTGCAGCTCCGCTTCCGCGGGCTGAAGCTGAAAGTAGGCAACCATGTTTCCAAGTCCTTTCCTGCTTTTGTTACCCCAAAAACCTAGCCACAATAGGCCCGCCACGAACTCATTGTCAATAACCCGGACCGGGAATTTGCCCGGAGCTGTACCGGACTTGTCCAAGAGACGGGTTTATAGAGGGAAACCAGCGTTTTTGGGGCGGTCGCGACGACCTTCTTGGCCAGTTCCGTGATGGGAAATCTCTCCAAAACAAATAGATGCAAATAAGCCTCGTTCGACCTATTCCGGCATGGAGAAGACCTCTCTCCATAGCAAGTAGACGAAACGGCTGGGGAGTTAGCTTTAACGGGAGGGCGCGCGTAGAACAATCTTCGGTAAAAACTGCGACCCGGAGGCTGGGAGCGGTCCAACATGCACAGTTTTCATTGCAAATAAACGAGTTATCATTTTCATGCATGCTGGCAAGTTTACGGTCCCTTGGTCGAGTCCGGCCTCGCCTTTGTAGCCCAGGAACCTCCAGGGCCGGAATCCGCAATGCGGGGGCGGTCGTCCGAGAAGTTGGTATCGCCTAAGGTACGGGCCGACGCGTACCTCGCCGCTTTTGCTGTGACTGGCAATCTTACGCTGGTCACGATGGACCGCGCGCTGGCGGCAAAGGTGAAATGCGCGGTGCTTTTAGGGTGAAACACCCATGCGCTCGTCATTCTTAGACGGCTTTGCCAGCCAACTCTGTTCGACCCACCAGACGGCAACAATGCCAAGGCCGCTGAAAATGAGGTAGTAGCTAGGTATGCCATAAATCTGGTCGAACATCCAATTGGGCAGCCATGGCCTCGAAAATCTGCATACCCAGATCCAGAGAATCATCACGAGAAGAAAGATCGCGTGACCTTGCACCAGATCGCGCGCCTTGCGTTGCCTGGCCTCGATGTACTTCCTCCATTTGCCGTCACTCCAGAGCAATCCGAAGACAAGAATCGTGTAGCTGACGCAAAGCGCCGCGTAGAGCGACCATGGTTGATCTTCGAATGGGAGATACAGGGCAATGAATGCGAAAAAGACGGCGAGACTCACAATCTGCCGCTTGAATCGAACCGAGGGCAGGCGCATTTATCTAACTCTTCCCTTTCGCACCACAGTGTAGCTGGCTGAGGCCGGGCCTTAGACCCTCAATTCTCTCGCGCTGCTGCGTCGAGCTCTCGGAACCGGCGCTTGATCTTCTCTGCCATCCATGAGGCTTCCCGCACAGCTGCCCAATATGCCAATAGAATGCCGCAAAGATCCCACACCGACATCCTGCGGCCTTCCTGTGTTACCCATGCGGGCAGGACTGTTCTTAACCGGAACCATAAATAAGCCCCAAGACTGATCAGCGTCAAGACAAAAACCTGGCGTATCAATAACGTCCCCATGTAGAAGGGAACCTGAAAGTTTCCAAAGAAATCATCCGCATCCTTGAAGGACAATCCACAGGTGCAGCAAAGCATGAAGACGACATAGGTCACAGTGATCGCGACCTGCCAGCTCCAGAAGCGGTCCTTCAAAGGAAAGTACAGCAGGCAGAAAACAACTCCTGCGATGACATGAGCCCAAGGCCCTATCCACCAATGGGGCTCTTTCTCGTCCTCCGCAGGCGTCTGCTCGTCTTCGGTTTGTTTCTCTGCGGTTTCTAAGTCGTCGAACATCGTCTCGTCTGCCTTTCGCGAAACCTGCTGTCGTCGCTCCACCGAGATTTATAACACGAGGAGAGAAAAGCAACCGCAGATCCTTCGACTCCCTCCGCTTCGCGTCGGTCGCTCAGGATGACAAGCATGATTTTGCCGCGAGCTTTGGGCTCAGGATGACAGCGCGTTGGTGAGGGCTGGCGTCGCGCACACCCCAGAGCCGACGCGCTTCGCCCGGTTCTTATAGCTCGCCTCAATAAACGCGTGGAACAGCGGGTGCGGCTCCAGCGGCTTCGACTTGAATTCGGGATGGAACTGGCAGCCGAGAAAATACGGATGGCCGGGAATCTCCACGATCTCGACGTACGTCTGGTCGGGAGTAGAGCCCGAGATGCGCAGGCCTGCGCCCGAGAGCAGCGCCTCGTACTCGCGGTTGAACTCGTAACGGTGGCGATGGCGCTCGCTGATCTCTCTTTGGCCGCCGTAGGCGCGGCTGGCCAGTGAATCCTCCTGCAGCACGCAGGTCCAGGCGCCCAATCTCATCGTCCCGCCCATTTCTTCCACGCCCAGCAGTTCGCGCAGCTTGTAAATGATGCGATGCTCCGTCGCCGGATCGAATTCGCTCGAATTCGCATCCTTCAGGCCACACACGTTGCGCGCGAACTCGATGCACGCGGTTTGCATGCCCAGACAGATTCCAAAATAGGGAACGTTCTTCTCCCTCGCGTAGCGGATGGCGTTCAGCATGCCTTCGATGCCGCGCTTTCCGAAACCACCGGGAACCAGGATGCCGTCGAACTCCTCAAGTTGTGCCTCGTAGCTGCGGTCTTCGGGGCCGGTCGACTCGAGACCTCCGGCTTCGATCCACGTAACTTTGAGCTTGAGATTTTGCGCCACCGCGCCGTGCGTCAGCGCCTCCTTGAGCGACTTGTAGCTGTCCTCGTACTCCACATATTTGCCCACAATGGCGATCGAGACTTCATCTTTGGGGTGATAGCAGCGCTCCACCAGGTCGCGCCACTTGCTCAGGTCGGCTTCGGGCGCGTCCTTGTGCAGATACTTGAGGATGAGCTCGTCCACTCCCTCCTGCGCAAAATTCAGCGGCACCTCGTAAATGCAGGGCACGGTTCTCGCGCCGATCACGGCCTTCTCTTCCACGTTGCAGAAAGCGGCAATCTTCTGCTTGATCTCGCGGCTCAGCGGGCGCTCCGAGCGGCACAGCAGCACATCGGCCTGGATGCCGATCGAGAGCAGCTCCTTGACCGAATGCTGCGTGGGCTTGGTCTTCAGTTCCTGAGCCGCAGCGATCCACGGTACAAGCGTCACATGCACGAACACCGTGCTTTCGCGTCCCAATTCCTGGCGCATCTGGCGGATGGCCTCGAGAAATGGCAGCGACTCGATGTCGCCCACCGTGCCGCCAATCTCGACGATGGTCACGTCAGCGCCATTCGCGGCCACCTTGCGCATGGCGTTCTTGATCTCGTTGGTCACGTGGGGAATCACCTGCACGGTTTTGCCCAGGTAATCGCCGCGGCGCTCCTTCAGGATGATCTGCTCGTAGATGCGCCCGGTGGTGTAGTTGTTGTCGCGCGAAAGCGGCGCATGCGTGAAGCGCTCGTAGTGGCCCAGGTCGAGGTCGGTTTCTGCGCCGTCGTCGGTCACAAACACCTCGCCATGCTGGAAGGGCGACATGGTGCCGGGATCGACGTTGAGGTAGGGGTCGAACTTCATCAAATTCACGCGCAGGCCGCGGCTTTCAAGCAGGCAACCGATGGAAGCGGCTGCGAGACCCTTACCGAGACTGGACACAACTCCGCCCGTCACAAAGACATACTTTGCCGACATCGATGCAACCTCATTATTTGTTTGCTGTGGTTGGCCGTACCTGGTGGGCACATTCAAGTATGGCAGAGATGGGGCTGCGGCGAAAGAGAAAAATTGTTGAAAGCCGCGACAAGCGGGGCGTTGCTTCATATAACGGTATTGCAATGAATGCATTGCGCCTGGCGGTGACGGCGCGGCGCCTCTGGCGCTACGATGACTTCGGGGAGCGGGGCTCTCATGACAAGCAAGATCGAGGTTTTGAAGGTCGACATCACCACCCTGGTCGTGGACGCCATTGTGAACGCGGCCAACACAACGCTCTTGGGCGGCGGCGGCGTGGATGGAGCGATTCATCGTGCGGCCGGCCCGGAGCTGTTCGACGAGTGCTACCAGATCGGCGGCTGCCCCACGGGCGAAGCCCGGCTCACGAAAGGCTATCGCCTGCCCGCGAAACTCGTGATTCATACCGTGGGCCCAGTGTGGACTGGCGGCGAGCGCGGCGAACCGGAGCTACTGGCCAATTGCTATCGGTCGGTCTTCAGCATCGCGCGCGAAAACGCCGTCCGTTCGCTGGCATTCCCCGCCATCAGTTGCGGAGTCTACCGTTTCCCTGTCGATCGCGCGGTGAAGATCGCCGTGGCTGAAACCGTAGCGGAGCTGGTCTCGAGCGATGCTATTCAGAATGTGGTCTTTGCGTGTTTCGGGGATGAGGTTTACAACGCGTACCGGCGCGAAGTGGACAAGCTTTCCTGAAAAGCGCGGCAAGAAACAAAACGGGCAGGCTTTCGCAGCCTGCCCAATGTGTTTCTCCAGTGCTGCCTTTAAGTCAACTCAAAAATTCAGCGTGATCTTCGCCGTCAGCGCCCGGGGCGTCACGTAGTGCGTGCCGCTGAACGTCGACAAGTAGTTATACAGCGTGTACTTGTTGGCAATGTTGATTGCGGTCAAGTCGAGGTCCGTCTTGTACTTTTCTGCGTGGAAAATGTTGTTCTTTCCAATGGAGGCATCGAAGAGCGAGCGCGAGGCGACGCGCGGCGGATTATGATCGTTGCTGCTCTGGTTGATCGCGGGGATGCTGAGGAGGCTAGATTTGAGCTGAGATGCCGGGCATGCATAGTAGGATTCGCCGGGTCCGGGGTTTATCAGTTGGCCGATCAGGTTGAAACCTGTCGCCTTGACGCCATTGCAGCTCAGTCCAGCCTGAAACTCTTCGTCGGCAGTCAACTTCAGCGGAGCGTAGTCAGGGTTGCCCGTCACAGGATTGGTGCCTGGGACGATGTTGTTGTCGATCAGTAGGACCGCAGGCAGGCCACCGATCATCGCAGCAGTGCCGTCGGGATTGAAGGAGCTGTTAGGGCAGGAGCCGTTATTAACGTTGACTACGTCATAGCATGGGGTGGATCCCGCCACCAGGCCGGAGTCAAAGCGCCAGTTGAAGCCGCCCCACAGACCATTGGCCCAGCCGTCGTTGTGGAGCGTGTATTGAAAATGCGTGGTCTCGTTGAACTTCTCGTCGTGATCGATGCGGAATGGTGGATACAACTTGGACGCAGACACACCGCTGGTGGCGCCGGCGCCGGCGATTTGCGGCGGGAAAAAGCGGGCCGCCACGGAAGAGGTGACGAAATACGCGCTGAATCCATGGGATTCAGGCATCTCCGCGCGAATGGCATAACCGGGAATCTTGGAATTATGCCAGTCGATGGGGAAGGTGACCGGCGTGTTGCCGAATACGCTGAAGTCGAAGGCGTTGTGGGTGTACTTCCAGATGTATTCGCCGCTGACCACTGCGTGTTTTCCCAGTGCCTGCTGAAAATTGGCATGAAACTCGTTGCGGAACCCAGGCTCAAGAGTTTTCGATACGACTTTTCCAGTAACATCCGTCGTACAGCCGAGGAGGGAGGCAAGCACCGGGTTGGTGCATCCACTGCTGGAGAGCACGAGATTTTCGTTGAAGGGCGTCTCCATGGTGCGCGCATAGGAAACGGCGAGCACCGTGGCGGTGGGCTTGATGCTATACCCGAGGCCCACACGGGGCTCGGGCTGGCGAGCAATGGCAAGGCCGTTGTATATATCGCCGCGCATGCCGAGGTTAAAGAGCCAGTTGCCGGCCTTGATCTGGTCTTCGATATATAGGGCCAATTCCTTCACGTCCGTGTGGCCGAAGGAGAAGTAGTCGCTGCCGCCGCGGGTGAGGTCGTAAGGCGCGAGGGCGGCGTTGTAATTCCCATTAAAAGTGTTCGTGGTTTCGTTGCACGGGTCGGTGACACCATTGGAGCTGGGGTATCCGTAAATGGGCTCCCCGGTGTTGATATCGACGCAGGGCGCGTTGTAAAGATTGTCGGCGATGCCGAAGTTATCGTGCTCGCGCAGGAAGGTATCTCCGTATTGGAAGCCAGCTTTGAAGTTGTTGACTCCCTTAACGTAGGAATAATCACCGTGAACGGCCGCATTCGTCAGCGTGCGGTACTGAGAGATGGAAGAGGTTTGCAGGTTTTCAGGTCCTAAATCGGCGAGCGGATTGGCGCTGGGATAGTAACCGTAGATGTCCTTGCGGACGAATGCGCCCAGGTTAAAGACGGAGTCGTTGCTGATGACGTGGGTGTAGGTGGGCGAGAAGTTGAAGGTATTGATCTTGGAGAGCTGGTCGGCGTTGCCCACGTTGACGGTTGCGAGGTCGGCCTCTGCGGGGTTGAGGCTGATGCCGCTATTCGGACCGCTAGTCGGCACGTTTTGGACATTCAGGTTCTGAAAAGCGTTAGGGGTCTGGAACCAGGAGCGGCTGTAGTTGAGGTCGAAGTGCACGGAATCAGCTGACGAAAAGGCATAGTCGATGCGGTCGAATACGTTCTCTTCGTTACCTTTATCGTGGAAAACAGTAAACTCCGCCGGATCGAGAAAGCGACCGGTATTCAATCCATCCCCTTCGATGAAGTTGCCCCAACCTTTGCCGCCGTAGGAGAGATTGAAGCCCCCGGTCGCCGATCCGAAAGCTCCATAGGAAGCGCTCACGTTGCCGGTCGGCGTGGTCACACCCTGACCGGAACGCGTAGTAGCCACGATCACGAGGCTGGTCTTGCCGCCGAACTCAGCGGGAGGCGCGCCGCTGATGACTTCGATTGATTGAATCGAGTCGGCGGGCAGTTGGTTGGAGAAGACTTTGCTCTGCTGGTCGGTGATGGATTGTCCATCGATGGAAAACGAGTTAGAGGCGTGGTCGCCGAGACCGTGAAAGAGGCCGTTAGAATCGGCGGCGACGCCGGGAGTGGAGAGCGTGACCAAAGAGCTGAGCGTGGAGGACTGGCTTTCGAGCGGAACCTTGTTGAACAGATCGCGGTCCACGTCGGTGTGGAAGGTGGGGTCGTCCTCGATCAGGTCACCGCCGGATTCCACGGTCACGGTCTGGCTGGCACCTTGCACTTGAAGCACCAGCTTCAGGTTCGTCCCCACCGAGGAGCGAATCAGAACGCTCTGGCTCAGTTTGGCAAAGCCTTTGGCGGACACTTCAATTCTGTACGGATTGAAAGGCACGTTGGAGAAGCTGAACTGGCCGGTCGCGTCGGCGGTTGCGGTGCGATCGAATCCGCTCACGTCGTTGGCCAGATGGACGGTTGCGCCGGGAATCACGGCTCCCGACGGATCGGTGACTGTGCCGCGCACGGCGCCGGCATTACCGCTTTGCGCCGGCGCGGAGAGCGCCACGGAGATCAGGACGAGAAGGGGGAAGATGCGTAGCATTGCGCCACGTTGTATCGGCATGGGAAAGTCTCCTGAAAAATGGCTAAAAATGCGAGAAAACAAGCCGCGTGACGTGTCCCCGCGGCGTCCTCAGTGCATTCGAGGAGCATCCATCCGCTTCAAATCAATAAGTGAAGATGCGCTGAAGCATCGCCCGATGGGTAAAGGGAGTAGGCGATGCGACAAACTGATTGAAACGGAAAAATGCCCTACCAGGAGTCGGGAGGAGGGCGAATAAAGAGACGAATTTGCCGCTGATGGGCGATGAGGATGGGCTCGGGCAGTGGAGCAGAAGCGCCCAATTGCACGATCACGATCACAGCCGCGGCGGCAGCGACGGGAATCACCGTGTGCATGACCATGCACAACTGGCAGTGATCGGCGTCGGTCTGGTCGGCGTGCAGGTGCGCAACCTGGGCTACGGCCAGCATCGCCAGCAGAACCAGGCAAAGCACCGCCACCGCCGGCATAAAGCCCGGCCATGCGCCGCGTTTCCCGAACCACTGTGACCTGAATAACCGCAAACCGTTGCCCTTCCCTTACCATTTTACAGAAGAGTACACAAAATTGGACGATTTCGGCCTGGAGAGGTTGCCTGGGATGCGGTTTTTCAGCCGGTTGAGCCGCCAACCGGGGCTCTATGCGTCTAAACTGTGTTGCCATGGTGATCTTGCAGGAAATGCGCCGCTTGGGAGCGCTGGGCCTCGCGCCTCTTCTGTTGGCGGCGACGGCCGCGCTGTCGCAAAGCGGCGCCAGCCAGGCCACGCCTCCGGCCCAAAGCTCCTCCAGTCAGAGTTCCCCTGGTCAGAAGTCGCAGGGCCAGAACTCCCAGCCCGTGCCCTTGAAGCCCGGCGTGCCCGGCATGGCAAGAAATCATCGCCTCATCCTGAAAGACGGCTCCTACCAGATGGTCCGCGATTACCAGATCGTCGGCGACCGCGTGCGTTACCTCTCGCAGGAGCGCGGCGAATGGGAGGAGTTGCCCGCGAATCTCGTGGACTGGGATGCGACGCACAGGTGGGAAAAGGAACACGCCGACCTGGTGGAAGAGGATGCTTCGCCCGCGATGAAAGAGGCGGAGGAACTGGACAAGGAGGAATCCCAGGAGCGCAACGAGCAAAGTGCGCGTATGCCCCTGGTGGCGGAGGGCCTCGAGCTCCCCGATGAAAATGGCGTATTCATCCTCGATACCTTTGAGGGCACGCCGGAGCTTGTGGAATTGATTTCGAGCGATCTTTCCATGAACTCGAAGAGCCGCAAGGGCATCGAGGTACTGAATCCGCTGGCCACGCAGAAAGCCAGCCTCGAATTGCAAGGCGCGCATGCCAAGGTACACCTCCATGTGAACGATCCGGTCATCTATCTTTCCCTCGGCGTCGAGGATGCGACGGAACCCGTGCTCACACACCCCATTACCGTGGACACCGGCAGCACCAAAGCCGTGAACGGCAAGCATGGCGCGCATTCCCCGCAGTCGGGCTTCGTGATTGTGCGCGTGGACGAGCGCCAGGCGGTGCGCATCGTGGGCGCCATCAAAGTCGGGGCCAACGGAAACGTCACCCAGGACGAGGACACCATCCCGACAAAAGTGGAAATGATGCCCGGCAAGCGCTGGCTGCGCGTCACGCCGCAACAGACGCTCACCATCGGCGAGTACGCGTTGGTCGAAATCATTTCCCCGTCCGATATCAACGAGTCGGTGTGGGATTTCCGCGTCGATCCGCGGCAGGGCGACAACCCCAAGTCGATCGGGCCCATCCTCAAGCAGCCGCGCGAGTAACCTCCTGAGCCTGGCGGTCGCCCGAACATCGCTGTCATCCTGAGCGAAGGTTGCCGCGTTCTTGCGGCAAACGGAGCCGAAGGACCTGCATTTGCTCTGCGATGAATTCTTGATTCACCGCCCTAGCCTATCCGCTCTCTCCGGCGCCGGCTGAATACGAAATGCCCGAGCAGGACCAACACGGTTACGGTGCTTGCCAAGGCATCGATGCCAGGCATGCCGCGCGGACCCCACAGCGCATAGCCGCGCCCGTCGAGCCATGTCATGTACACCACGGGAATATTGCCGAGCGAGTTGATGATGGCGTACCGCGAGCTGCCGCTCTTGCCCGAACCGCCGAGGAATTCGAGAGAGACCGCCGTGAACAACGCATAGCCGGCGCCGACAGTGAAAAGAAAAAGCACGGTGCTCGCGAAGTAGATAACGGGCCGCTGCGGTCCCAGGCTGAGCAACGCCAGTGTGGCCGCATTGGCCAGCCCCACCAGCAAATACGCAATCGGAGCGCGCACGCGAACGGGAATCAGCGACGCCGAGAGTGCGCCGGCCGTGGTCAGCAACGCGCCGCCGACGCCGTTGATCCACGCCACCTGCGCCCCACTCACTCCGTAGTCGCGGGCCAGCTCCGGCAGCAGACCGATCATGGCGCCGCTGGCGCATGGCGCAACAATCAAAAGCGCATAAGGAATGGCCTCCCAGCGCAGAAATGTGGATTTGAATTCGCGACCGACACGCACTATGGTTTCCCATGCGCCGTGTTCGCGGACCATCGATTGCGGAGGCGCGCCAAATGCGAACAAAGCGGGCACGGCAATCATGGTCGCCGCAATCCAGCCCAGCGCGCCCAGACTGAAGCGCTCGGCGAACGACAGCAACAGGAATACCGCAACCGCGCCCACGGCCAGCGATCCGGCCTGGTAAAAGCCGCTGGCGCGGCGCTTGTTGGCCTCGCGCGTCAGCGCTCCCATCATGCCGCCGCAGGCAGCCGCCACAACCACGCCGAAGCACGCGCCAAGAAACAGCAATCGCACCGCCCACGGCGTGGCCAACGTGGGCTGGTGAAATGCGGCCAGCACTGCCGCGGCTGCGGCAGCGGCCGCAATCATCAGCCAGGTGCGGCGCCGCATCCAGAAGTCCGTCACGGGACCCCAGAAAAAATAGATGGCATGGGGCAGCGCAATCAACGCCGCGATGCTGGCCGCGCGCTCCGGCGTCACGCCCTCGTTGCGCAACAGAAAGGTGAGCGCTCCGCTGGCAAGGCCCAGTGAAATTACCGCGTCGGGCGCGATAAGAAAGCTGAAGAGCCAGGGGCGCTCGTGGGGCGTCGCCGGGGATTGGATCTCGACCTCCGGCCGTACCGCTGGTGGCATGAGGGTTAGCGTAGCATGCGGCGGGGTTCACCTCGACTCGTCCGGCCGTGATTTCGCCGAGAAAAGCCGGCGGCGATTTGCCGCAGCATTTGCCAAGCTCGGCGTAATTGAGAAGCGATCCATGGCACGCGACATTTCGCTCCAAGTGGTTAACCAAAAAGGTCTTAGAAGTGATTGGGAATCAAGAGGCAGTCCCGGCTGGAGCGATGTCGCATGCTCCCCCCAAATTGGGGATATCGGGCCGCTTCAAGCGTGGACTAAACTCAAGACGATCAATACGGGAGAATATGGACACGCCGGTTCACGATTACTATGAGTTTCTCCAAATCAGCCCCAATGCCGATGCCGACACCATCCACCGAGTCTATCGATTCCTGGCGGCGCGGATGCACCCGGATAACAACGCAACCGGCCACGAAGAGAGTTTTCGTCTGCTAAGGGCTGCCTATGACGTTTTGTCGGATCCGCAACGCCGCGCAGAATACGATGTGGCCCGCGCACGGAACCCGACGCCACCCGAACCGCTGGCCGCGACCGTCGATTTCATGGACGTGATGGATGGCGAGTTGAACCGGCGCCTGGCTGTGCTGGCGGTGCTTTACTACAGGCGGCGCACCAACCCAGCCTATCCTGAAATTCCCCTCGCCGAGATTGAAGAGCGGATGGGTTTCCCACGCGACTACCTGGACTTTACGTTGTGGTATCTGCAGAAAAAGGGTTACGTGTCCAAGACGGACAATGCGCAGTACACGCTTACTGTGGATGGCGTGGACTTTGTGGAGACACAACGCGCGAATATTCCCACCCTGCACAAATTGCTTACCAGTGGTTCGAAATCCACGGTGGAGGACATTGCGCGGCCACAACAAAGGGAGGCGCCCGTGGCCGCGCCCGAGCCCACCGCCGCCCCATCCACACCGAGGCAGCCCGCGAAAGATCAACCATCGCGCGCTCCCGGACCGATTGTGCTGCCTGCGTCGATGAGCGAGTCGAAGGACCAGCCCTCAGGAAGACCAGACCGCCGCGTCGGCAGAGCCGATCCGCGCGAAAAGAAAGTGGAACGGCGCATTCGCCAGCAGGAATGGCGCGGGGAATCGCCAGCCTAAGTACGCCGCTACTCGCGAACTACGATTCCTAAGGCTTTCATCTTCCGGTAGAGATGGCTGCGCTCCAGGCCCAGCAGTTCCGCCGCATGGCTGATGTTGTTGCGGGCCTCTTCGATCTTCTTCTGAATGTATTCGCGCTCGTAGGCGTCACGCGCCTGCTGCAGGCTTGAAAATTCCTCCGTAGCGCGCCCGCCGGTCTTGTGCGTCAACGGCGGCAGATGCTTGCGCTCGATGCGCAGCACGCGGGGATTGAGGATAAGCACGCGCTCCATCACGTTCTTCAGTTCGCGCACGTTGCCCGGCCAGTGGTACCGGCCCAGCGCCTCCAGACCTTCTTCACTGATTTCGACACGTGGGCGGCCGTATTGGCGGCCGAACTCCGCCAGGAACTCGCGCGCCAGCAGCGGAATGTCCTGCTTGCGCTCGCGCAACGGCGGAACGAAAAACGGCACCACGTTCAGCCGGTAAAAAAGATCTTCGCGGAAGTTGCCTTTGGCAATCTCCTCTTCAAGGTCTTTATTCGTTGACGCGATCAGCCGCACGTCGACACGCAACGGCTGCGTGCCGCCCACCGGCGTGAACATCTGGTCGTCGAGAGCGCTCAGCACTTTGGCCTGTGTTTTCAGGCTCATGTCGCCTACTTCGTCGAGGAACAGCGTGCCGCCATCGGCGCGCTCCAGAGTGCCGCGCTGGTCAACACCCGCACCCGGCGGCGCCCCCGGCGGCGCGCCATGACGAATCCCAAAAAGTTCGGCTTCAATATGTGCCTCGGGAATCGCCGCGCAGTTCAGCTCCACGAAAATGCTGTCGCGACGCAAACTTTCCGCGTGAATGGAACGCGCAATCAGTTCTTTTCCGGTCCCCGACTCGCCGTAGATGAGCACGCGTCCGTTGGTCGGCGCCATCAGCCGAATCTGTTGGCGCAGTGCCTTCACCGGCACGCTTTCGCCGGTCAGCACGGATGCGGCGCTGAACTGGCGCTTGAATTCCACGTTCTGCGCGCGCAGCCGTCGCGCCTCCACGGCGTTCTTGATCACGATGAGCGTGCGCTCCAGCGAAAGCGGCTTCTCGAGAAAGTCGTAGGCGCCCAGTTTGGTGGCTTTTACCGCGGTCTCAATGGTGCCGTGACCGCTGATCATCACCACTTCCGGCCGCGTCTCCGCCGGCCAGGTGCGGATCTCCGCCAGGGTTTCCAGTCCATCGCGGCCGGGCAGCCAGATATCGAGCAGAACCACGTCGTAGGGCACGTCGCGCAGCAGCGTCAACGCTTCTTCGGCATCGGCCGCGCCAGCCACGCCGTAGCCTTCCTCGCGCAAAATCTCCTCGAGCGAGCTGCGGATCTCCGTTTCGTCGTCGACCACCAGAATGTGGTTCATGAGGCGATGCTCTTGGTCCGTTGCCCGCCGTTGGCTGCGGATGCAGGCTCGGCGTTGGGCTCAGCCACAGGCAACCGCAGCATGAAGCGCGCGCCCTTGGGCGCATTCGCCTCGGCGCTGATGGTGCCGCCGTGCTCCTGCACGATCTTGGCCGCGATCGACAGTCCCAGACCCGTACCGCGATGCTTGGTAGAGTAGAAAGGCAGGAAGAGGCGTTCGCGAATCTCCTCCGTCAAGCCCTTGCCAGTGTCAGAGACGGTAACCTCCACGGCCGAGCCGTCTTCTACCAGCGCGGTGCGTACGCCGAGCACGCGCAGCAAACTGCCCTGCATGGCTTCCGCAGCATTGTCGATCAGATTTGCCAGCGCGCGGCGAATGGCCTCGGGATCGGCCAACACCGCCGGCAGATCGGGCTCCAGATCGCGCTGTACCGTGATGCCTTCGAGTCTGCCGCCGAACAGCGCCAGCGCCTCTTCGACAATCTGATTCATGCAGCAGGCGCGCGGTTGTGGCGCGGGAAACTGTGCCAGCGACGAGAACTGATCGACCAGCGTGCGCAACGTGCCCACGCAGCCTAGAATCACTTCGCTGCATTTCCTGATAATGTTGGGCGAGTCCGGCTGGCCCCTCTCCAGATGTCTGCCAATACGCTCCGCGCTCAGAGCGATGGGCGTGAGTGGATTCTTGATCTCGTGCGCCACCTGCTGCGCCACTTCCTTCCACGCCAGTTGCCGTTGCGCGCGCAGCAGCTCCGTCGTGTCTTCCATCACCAGCACCGATCCGATGTGCCCAGGCGCGAGTTCCAGCCGCGCGCTGGTGATGGCCAAATGTACAATGCGCCCGCGGGCATGAAATTCCACTTCCGTCGACGCGGCGCCCATGCGATGGCCGCGTCGGATCACGCCGGCCAAATCTTCAGCGCATTCGGCGGGCAGCAGATCTTCAATCTTCTCTCCGGCCAGCACAGCATCCTGCTTCAGTCCCACCAGCGCGGCAAAGGCGCGGTTGGCTTGCAGCACCACGCCTGCGCCGTCCAGCGTCACCACCCCTGAAGGAATGGTCTCGACGATGGTCTCCAACTCGCGCCGGCGTTCTTCCACGGCAAGGTTGGCCGCGGTCAGTTGCGCCTGCGCGCTCTCCGCCAGTCGTCGGCTGGTTTCGAGGTCGGCGGCCATGTGATTGAACGACCGCACCAGGTCGGCCATTTCGCCGGTGGCCAGCGCCGGCACGCGTTGCTCGTACTTGCCCGCCGCAATCTCGTCCATGGCATCGGCCAGCGCTTCCACGGGCCGCGTAATTTGCTTGGAAAGGAACAAGGCCAGCCACACGCTCGAGAAGAACACGAAGACCGTGATCAGCAGCAGCATCAGGCTGAACGTGTTACGAATACGGCCGCGCGAGCGGGACAGTTGCCGGGATTCGGCCGCGCCCGAACGGATTTGCGCCGTGGTCTGGCTCAAGCCTTGCGGCAAGGGCAGGGCGACAACCACCGCCTTGCCCGAAGCAGTAGCCGCCATCCCCAGTGCGAATTCCCGGCCGGCGACGCGCAGCAGCGTCTCATCTCCGCGCTGCGCCGAAGTCAGCAGGATTTGCGAAAGCTGCCCCTGCAGTAGAACGCTGCCGGGCTCCACATTGTCCAGCCACGTCTCCAGGCTCGCGGCGCTCGATTCCGGCGGATCCTGAAAACCCGCCAGCGTCCTCCGGTCCTTGTCAAAGACCACCACGAATCCGCCATCCAGCGTGATGCGATGCGAATCAAGCTCCGCATCGAGATCGGCAATGGGCTTGTCTGCCGCGCCTGAAGCCGCAATGGATTCCGCTTCAACCCGCGCATTGGCCGTGGCGTATTGCGCCAGCTCCAGAATCACGCGCGTCGAATCTTCGCGCAGTTCCGATGTCGGCTGCGAGAACCATCTGTCGAGCGACCGGTTCAGCAGCAGGAAGCTGAATAGGAACATGCACACCGCGGGAATCAGTGCAATGAGGGCCGCTCCCACTACCATGCGCGTCCGCAGCCGCGCTCCCAGTGCGCTGCCGCTTTGATCGGCGTAGAGCTTCAGAATGTTCCTGAACAGCAGCGTCAACAGCAGCATCAGGAGCAGAAATACCAGCACGATGAGGCCGACAAAGGCCAGCGTCTCACCGGAGGTTTCAGGATTGAGAAACCTGAATTCCGACATGTTGAACGCCTGCAATGCGCCCAGAAACGCGAACAACAGCAGAACCCCGCCCAAGAGCAGGAACATGGAACGCCGCCGTGGATCACCGAGAATCGGCATGCGGCGATTATAGTGCGGGGCAGTGGCGACGAACAGGTACCGCCGGTCTCCAGAGGCTGCGGGAAAAGTCGTTGTTTTGAAAGGGCACGACTTCAGTCGTGCCGTAATGGGCACAAAATCAACCGGGCCTTTAGGCACCGAGGGATGTTCTTTAGGAGGTTCGTCCTCTGTTCCCCATTTTTCCGCAGACTGTCCGGGCCGGCACACCTCCGAGGATCATTGCGAAATCAAGAGCTCAAAGCACTACCTGAAAACGACGAACTTCAGCCAGCCCGACCAGATGTCCGCCCATGCGTGGACGACCATATTGGCGCGGAGGTTTTTGCGCCATGCGGCCAGTGCGCCAAGAAGAACGCCCAGCACGCTGATGACCACGACGCTTCGCCAGCCCTGATACCCGTGCGCAATGCCAAAAACCAGAGCCTGCAGAACGATGGCCCATGCGATTTTGCCCGTGAGCGCGTGGAATTGGCGCTGCAGGTAACCGCGAAAAGCCATCTCTTCGCAGATGCCAGCAGTGATGCACGTGGCAATCCAAACCAGAACCTCAACAAGACTTTTCGGCAGCAGGCTGTCGACCGTTTTGGCACTGCCTTGACCGAGCAGCCGTTGCACGCCGTAATCCGCGCACCAAAAGATCGCCCAGAACGGCGCCGCCACGGCGACGTCGCCAAGCACATCGCGCCAGCTTTTCCAGCGCCCGCCCGCCAGGTCCCACAACTTTCCGCCATGCCGGCGCACGCCAGCCCAGCAGAAATAGAGCAGCAACCAGTCCATTACGAGAGCCGTGAGATAAATCGGGATCGCGTAGCTGTGGCTGGCGAGCTGTCCCGGCGCCTGATTTGATCCTGCGCCGCTCCCGCCGCCCGCGTGCTGCTGATAGAGCCCCAGAACCAGCAGCGCAGCCATGATGGCGAGAAAGCCCGCGAGGTGCTTCCACGAGGCGATCGGTTCGGGCTTAGGAGGCCTAGTGGGAAACGTGCAATTTACCTGCATGGCGTTTTTCCTTTCCGATTGCCCGGCGTCGCCGGCTGGCTTCCATCTTGCGCAAAGCCGTCAGCGTCTCTTCCGCCCAGCGCAGATGCGCTTCCAGCTCCAGTTGCCCGAAGCGCGCCGCCATCCGCCAGTACGGCACGTCGGGATAGCGCCCCATCTGCGACAGCAGTTCGCGCTCTATCTGCCTGAACTTTTCCAGGAACGACGCTTCGATCTTCGCCCTGCGCTCCACATAACCGATCACCGTCTCCGGGCTCGCCTGCGTGCCGAAAAACAGCTTCAGGAGCAATTCATTCCGCGGCACCTCGGGCTGCGGCTCCACGGCAAGCCACTTTTCCAGACGCGCCCTTCCGCTGGGCGTGATGGAGTAGACTTGGCGATCCGGTTTGCCCTTCTGCTTTTCCGTCTTCGCGGTCACCAGTCCCGCGGCCGCCAGCTTCTTCAGATTCGGATAAATCTGCCCGTAACTCTCATTCCAGAAGAAGCCAATCGATGCGCGGATGGACTGTCCCAGGTCGTAGCCCGACATGGGTTCCACGGTCAAAAGTCCCAGGAGCACTTCCTGGCTCGAACTAGAGCGGCGTGCCATAGCTCTATTAGATATATGTCTACTAGATAATTGTCAACAGAAATCTTTTCCCGCCCCGCGGCCGGCGTTCAGATTTGCGAACAGTCCAGTGGGCTCAGCATCAGGTTGCTGATGTTCATCACGATCGGATCGAAGGCAAACCGCGGATCGGCCGACAGTTTCTTCCAAGCGGGGTCGTTGCGGAAAACGTCCCACTTCGCCTCCAGCTCCGCCGTATCGCCAAAGCTCAGCATGTACGTCAGGCTGGGCATGCGCGAGCCCACCAGCGTGTCGCCAAAGAACACGGGATGGAAGCCCGCGGCCTTGAAGATTTCAAACTCGCCGGAATGGAACATCTCCACCTTGCGCACGTGCTCGCCGTTCGACGGGCTCTCGTAGGTGCGCAGCTGAAACATGCGCTTGCCCTTGCTCGCCGCCGCAGCCGGCGGCGTAACCCGCGGCCAGCCCTCAAAAGCGGCCAGCAGCCACGACTCCACGCGCTCGAACGCGGACGCCCCGGCCGTCGCATTCCAAAAGGGCGCGGCCGTCGCGAGAAACTCCGCATCGCGCGCCAGCCGCAGATCCAGCTCGGCCAGCATCTCCACCCCAGCGCCGGGGATCAGCAGGTAGTACGCCGGCGTCTCCGGGCCAATGTCGAGCCTGAAGGCGCCTGCCGGTCCCAGGCCCATGCTCCCCAGCGCGGGAATCAAAGCCGCGGCGAAATAGTTCTCCGTCAACTTGAGCTGCGGCCCGCTCCTTAGCTGATAGCGGCGCAACAGGTAGAACTCGCGGGTCCCAGGCACTGGTGCCTGGGCAGGTGCCCGCCCGGCAGCGGTTACGGCAGAAGCGGCAAGCGTAGCGGCAAGAAACTGGCGGCGTCGCATCGATCCCTCCCCAAGGAAAGACCATTGTAAGCCGCCGCACGCCGCCCCACCGCCCCGAACCCGCCCATCGCCGCCGATTCCCCCGGTGCCAACCACCCCGTTCGGCAAAAGCCGCATCCCGGGGCATGGCGAACCTCGCAGTTGCCCTCAAACGCGCAGCTTTGCGACAAAACCCGCCCGGCCGCCGCAACTTTCTCTAGTGCAGCGGGTTGAATTTGCTGGTAGCCCTGCGAGGCGACCTCACTTTTTCGGCACTCCCGCCGAAACCTGCGCCGCCGTTCCCTCGGGATCGGCGGCTTTTTTTGTGCACTTCGCCTCAACAGAGCCTACTTGAGCAGGCGTAAGAGTCTTTGCAATGAACAGTTTCGGGGCAGACTCCAAGGAACCGCAAACTAATCCGCACTTCTCCTGGCCCACGTCATCCCCCGCCTCCATTTCCCGTCTAAATAGGACGCTTGGGAGTGTGCCTTTCGCGCCGCTCCGGAGCCGGTTGGAAAGTTGTTACGCGCTGACCCATCCCGGGCCTATCGCGACCTCCGTTAGTGCGATGCAAGGAGAATCCCAATGCAAGCCAGCAAGGCAGGAATTGCCAAGGGAATTGGTGCGGCCATGGGAGCCGTGCTTATCACAGCCGCAATCATCGTAGCCGGATGTACCGCCTCGAATAACCTTACCGGCAGTGGAACCACCATCACTTCCGCTACAACGCCGGTTCCGGTTTCTATTACTGACGCTCCCGGCGACCAGGTCGTAGCCGCCAGCCTCACGCTCAACTCGGTGGTGCTGACCGACCAGAAGAATCAGACATCCAGCATTCTCTCTGCCCCACTCACCTTTGAGGCCGCCCACCTTGACGCAGTGCAGGAGCTGCTCTTCACTCCGGCCATTCCTCAAGACACCTACACCAGCGTCACCGTTACCTATTCCAACGCGCAGGTGGCCTACATCGACCCCACGACGAAGCAGTTGGTGCTTGACAATGCCACGCTCGCCAACACCTCGCAGGTCTTCACGTTTCCCACCCCGCTGGTCGTGAACAACACCACCACCTCGCTGATCATCGACTTCCTGGTGGCCAACTCGGTCTCCATCTCGGGATCGACCGCAACCGTTACGCCGCAGTTCCACATCGCCCCCGCGCCCATTGCCGCCACGCCCACCAACGGCGCCAACGGCCTGATGACCGGCATCCGAGGCAAGGTCTCAGCGCTGGGTACTAACCAATTCACACTCACCAATCCCGAGGGCCTGTCTCTGGTGATTGACGTGAACTCGGGCACGCAATATCAAGGGCTCAGCGGATTCTCGGCGCTCGCCGTCGGCGCGCTGGTCGAAGTCGATGTCGCGGTGCAGGGCAACGCAACTTTGCTGGCCCTGCGCGTCGAGGAGCAGGTGCCGCCCAATGCGACGGCTGAGCTGCTCATCGGGCCCGTCACGGCAGTCACCGGCTCGCCCGCGACTTCATTTACTCAAATCGTGCGCCAGCAAATTGGCCCGGCGCCAACCACCACGCCCATCCAGAAAGACACGATTACCGTGAACAGCCAGACGCAGTGGGTGTTGCCAGGTCTTTGGCAGAATCTGCTGGCGGCCGGTTTGCCGTTTAAACCCACCTTCAACGCCTCAACGCTCTTTGCCGGCCAGGTTGTGGCCGTCCAGACCGGTGGCGTATCCAACAACGCAGCCACGGCACAAGCCGTCTTCCTGGCTCCGCAAACCGTCTCTGGAACCATCACCGGCGGTGTCATGCCTACCTGCATTCCGTGCTGGGGTCAACTCACACTCACGCTGCCCGCCGACAGTTGGCTGGCTACGGTTACCGGACAAACCACCGTGAACGTGATTGTTCCCACCGCTGGCTTGCAGGCGCTTCCGGGCGCCACGGCCGCGACCAGCAGTGTGGTGCGCTTCAACGGCTTCCTGTTCAACAGCAATGGAGTGTTGACTCTGGTCCCAGTGGTGGAGGGACCACCTCCGGGGACCCCGATCGGGCCGACCATTTAATTTACCGGGGCACTGCAACCTGAAGGGGCGGGCCAAAGCCCGCGCCCCTAACTTTTCAATCAGCAAGAAAAGGGGTGCCCCCGGTCCCTCGCATTTGGGGACCGGGGATAGCACGAACCTCAACCTACTCTTTCCAACTCAGCATGACACCGGGTGCGACCCATCTCGCTTTTCGCGATGTAGGAAAGCGCGAACCCTACTTCAGCTCGTGCAACCGAAAATCCTTGAATGTAATCAGGTAGCCCTCGGACTCGAGCCCGATGTACCCCGTCGCCTGCCCCACCTTCGCCGTGTTCACCACCTTGCCATTCACGGCTAGCGTGCACGTGTCGCCCACACACCGGATGTCGTAGGTGTTCCATTCCCCGGCCGGCTTCACGCGATTCTCCGTCATGTCTTTTTGCAAATTGAAGCGCGTCGGCTTGCCGTCAATCGGCGTCAGCCCAAAAATGTACCCGCCTGCTTGCGTGGTCTGCGCCTGGTGCCAGATGGAGCCGTCGAGATTGTTGCGGAAGAACACGCCCGAGTTGTACTTCGGATTTGGCGTCGTCACCGGCGTAAAGCGCCACTTCACATGAAAGGTAAAATTCGTCAACTCGCGATTGAAGCGCAGCCACTCGTGGCCACCGTTCCCATCGCACACAATCTGTTTGTTCGCGTAGTCGATGTGCCACTGCGGCGTCTGGCTCACGGGATGGTCGGGCGGGATGGCCACGCGCGTCCACGCTTCCTGCTGACCAATCGTACCGTTTGCCGGGAACAGGTTCACATTTTGCGCCGCCGCGGGCAGCGCCACAAGCAGAACACTCAGACACGGCAACGCGGCAACGTACGTTGCAATTTGGCGGATTCGAAGATTCATGGGTAATTCCTTTGCGATTGTAGCGGATTTTTTCTTGCAGGCAATCGGGAGGAATTGTAGCACCGCGTGCGTCCGGCCGATTCCGCACAACGCCCAGGCCAACTAATTCGGCGAAGGCTGTTCCACGTGATCGATCACCAGTGTCGGAATCACGGCCTTCGCAGGCTTCAGCTTCAGGCCAAGCTGCTCCTTCAGCGCGTCGAAAAACGGCGTGCCTCCGAGTTCATCCGACGATCCCGATAGAAATTGCATCGGTCCGTTCTGGTCGGGCTGCCATTGCAGGGTGAAATCGAAACTGCCCACGAGCCCAGTCTGGTCTACCACGGGGCGGCCGAGATTGTAGACAGTGGGAAGGTAAGTTGCAATGTGCTCGAGGGTCAGGTTGCGGGCGCTGAGCAGCACTGTGTGGTCCGCCCCGCTCATCGCGGCGACCTGATTGCACACCGGCAGCATCCCACCCGGCTGCACGGAGGGCGCAGTGCGATCGGGCGGAGCGGTCCACTTCGCATCGCAGGCGAGCCCTTGCTCATGCGGCCGGAGACGTGGCCCGGTGACGCCGACCTTCACCAGGACCAGAGCCAGCACGGGCGTCTCCTTGCTCTCAAAATGCACAGCGAGCTTGAAGCGATCCGCAAGCAGCGACTGCACCATCAGGCGAATCTGGTCCTTGGTCGGGTTGGCCATGGGCGCCTTGGCTTCAATCACGAAGGACTGCGTTGCGACCCAACCGGGCAGACGGGCGAGCATGGCTGCCCGTTGCTCCCGAGTCGGCATTATCTTCCAGGCGAATTGAATGTAGACCTCAAGCGGAAAATCCGCGAAGAAACGCCCGCCCTCTGGAATCGCATTGCCTTCGCTATCAAGCGCCATATTGGGAGGCAGGAATTTGCCGGGCTCTCCCAGGTGGATCGACGCGACCTCAAACTCCATGTGTCCGCCCGCAGCGGCTTGCCACGCGGGAATTGGCGGCGGAGAGGTTTGAGCAGTAGCAAACCCGCTCGGGAGGAGGCACAAGACGATGGCGCCAACAAGCAGCGGGGAGAGGACCGCCTTAGCACGTTGAACTGCGATCTCAATGAGTCTCGACTTCATGCCTGGCCCCTCGTTGCAGTTTAATTCGGCGAAGGCTGCTCCACGTGATCGACGACGAGAGTCTCGACAGGCGCGTGCGTAGATACGAGTCTCATGCCGAGCTGGCCTTTGAGCGCGTCAAAAAAAGTCGGCCCGGTGAAGTCGAGCTGCGCGTCCCCACCTTGCTCTTTGGGGATCACCCAGTACGGCGTGAAGTTGAGTTCAATATCGAATCTTCCCGTAAGACCAGTCTGGTTGACGACGGGCCGGTCGAATCGCTCCAGCGCAGGAAACCAATCAGCGAATATGTCCATGGTGGTGTTGCGCGAGCCGAGAATGACCGTATGATTTGCCCAATCCAGCAGGTTTAAAACATTGCACACGGGCATGAAAACGTCGGGGATCTTCGGCGAGTTGCGGTCCACCGGCGGGATCTTGGCGTCACATGCGGGACCCTCCGAGTGGGGACGCAATCGTGGGCCGACCTTGCCCGGCTTGACCAGCACCAATGCCATCACGGGGACATCGCGAGTTTCAAAATGCGCGGCCAGCTTGAAGCGATCGGTCAGGAGCGATTGCATCATCATGCGCAGCTGGTCTTTCGTGGCGTCTGCCGCGGGCGCCTTGGCTTCAATGTCGAACAGTTCTGTGGTTACCCACTTGGGCACGTGGCTGAAATCGGCCTGATTCTGAAACACGCTGAGCCTGTAGGCGAACTTGATATAAGCACTCAGGGCACCTGTCGCTGAAAAGCGGCCATCCGCTGGGACGATTCCCTCCTCGAGGCCCATTTCCACGTTCGTGCGCCCGCTCGCGCCGGGCGCGGCGGGGCGCACTGACGCGACCTCGAATTCCATGCGACCGCCGGCAGCAGTCTGCCACGCGAGCACTGGCGCTGCGGCGCTAGGTGCGGCTTGTGCAACGGCCGGGGCGCCAACAAAAAACACAATCGCCACGAATGCGAGAAACCCGGCGTGAATCGCACGATCGGCAAGAAACGCTCTGAGCGCTCTATGTGGGGTCAATCGAGAATCCTCCCGCAGCGATGGGGTCGAAAGGTCTTGCAAGAAAGACGGCTCCGTCACGCGATTCGTTCGATTTTTCCTTGGGAAGCTACCGCGCGATCAGCAGCATCACCCAACTCAGCACGATCGCCGAGCCCACAAACAGGATGAAGCAGTAGGCGCCGTAGCGGAACATGCGCCGCGGCGTGTCGCGCATGGTAATGCCGAACACCGTCGACGCGAACAGCGCGAACAGCAGAACCGCGGTGAAATGGGAGGGATGGAACATTACGACTTCCTTCCCGTGCGCAGGTTATGCGCGTCCACGGCGGCAATGATGTTCAGCATTCCCGCCACCACGATGAACTTGGTGCCGTAGTCGGCCACCGTGGTCTGGATGGGTTGCGCGCCCCAACCCGCTACCCGGCTCACCACGTAGAGCAGGCCGCTGCCCAGGTCGCCGGCCACGCCCAGCATGTCCAGAATGTCCTGCACGCTGGTGTAGAGCTTGCCCTGCATGGCCAGTCCCAGCACGAACATGGCGATGATCGAGACCGCCAGCAGTGTCCCGCGCACCCATTTGCCCTGAAGGAAATGACCCGCGCCGGGAACCAGCCATCCGGCGATGAGCGGCAGATATACGAATCCCTGCCCTGATTTTTTGCCCGCAACAGGCTTATTCGGCGTGGTCGACATTCCTTATTGACTATACAAGAACGGCCTCAGGGCTCAGGGAACGGGACAGTGTCCTAATAAGCTAGATCCTGATCAGTTCCTGCTGGATGCGGCCTGTTACCCACGCCTTTCCCGGTGCGGTCAGCATGTTCACCTCGCTACGCACGCCGAATTCGGGCAGATAAATTCCGGGCTCGACCGAGAAACAGGTGTGCGGCAGAATGCGGCGCACATCGTGGGTTTCGAGGTTGTCCAGATGCGCTCCGGAACCGTGCAGTTCGATCGCGATGTTGTGTCCGGTGCGATGCGTGAAGTATTCGCCGAAGCCCGCCGCGCGGATCACATCGCGCGCAGCGTCGTCGGCCTCGAAGCCGCGGATCTCTTGGCCGGCGGCGAATGCGGATTGGACTGTAGCGATGGCCGCGTCCCGCGCGTTGCGCACGGTCTCAAACACCAGTTGCTCTTTGGCGCTCGGCTCGCGGCCGATTACGCCGGTCCACGTGATGTCGTAGAAGATGCCGCCCCGTTTGTCCTCTCGTCCCCAAATGTCGATGAGCAGGAAGTCGCCCTCACGGATAGGCGCCGAATGTTCTCGTGTCGGTTCGTAG
>Ga0181518_10000210_pt1 | contig 68054 bp, 58 predicted proteins | sample PEATcosm2014_Bin_28_FD_119751 | JGI IMG/M metagenome (GOLD analysis project Ga0181518, IMG submission 119751) | Peatland microbial communities from MTU Mesocosm Facility, Houghton, MI, USA - PEATcosm2014_Bin01_60_metaG | ecosystem: Environmental > Terrestrial > Soil > Wetlands > Peat | place...
ATTCCACGTGAAGCTCTGGCTGGAACCCGCAAACGTCGCCCCTTGCGTGGGAGAGATCAGCGCAGCCGGTCCGGCCGCAGTGAAGGTGTAATCGTTGTACGTCCAGACCCCATTGCAAATGGTCCAGAGCCGCGCATAGATCGTCTCGCCGTTGACCGGCAGGTTGTTGGCCGTGACGGTGGTGGCCGTTGTGTGAGCGCTAAGCAGGTTGTTCGAGCCAACGCCCGTGCTGCCCAGGAAAAGAGTGTAACCACCGGTGGCCCCGCCAACGGAATTCCATGTGAAGCTCTGGCTGGAACCCGCAAACGTCGCCCCTTGCGTGGGAGAGGTCAGCGCAGCCGGTGCGGCCGCAGTGAAGGTGTAATCGTTGTATTTCCAGACGCCGTTGCAATTGGTCCAGAGCCGCGCATAGATCGTCTCGCCGTTGACCGGCAGGTTATTGGCGGTGACGGTGGTGGCTGTTGTGCGAGCTTCAAGCAGGTTGTTCGAGCCAACGCCCGTGCTGCCCAGGTAAAGGATGTAACCGGTGGCCCCAGAGGCGGGATTCCATATGAAGATCTGGCTGGAGCCGCCAAAGGTGCTGCCCTGCGCCGGCGAGATCAGCGTCGCAGTGTTCACGACCTGGATGCTCACGGTCACCGTGGGTGCTGCCGAGTAATTGGCATTGCCAGCCTGATTTGCGGCCACCACCACTGTGCCCACGCCTGTAAAGCTAAGCGTAGCGCCATTGGTGCCGCTCACCGATCCCGGACCGGAAATCACCGAGAAGGTAACCGGATTGCCCGAGGCTCCGCCCGTCGCGACCAGCGTGGTCGACACCGGCTGTGGGAAGTTAATGGTCTGGGATGCTTGGTTGATGGTGAAGCCCGCGCTGTTGCTGCTGCTTGAGTCGTTGGCGTCGCCGGCAAAGTTGGCGCTGGCCGTGGCCGCTCCGGCATTGATGTTGTTGGAGTAGTTCACCGTCAGAGACTGATTCAAGCCTGCCACGCCCGTCACGCTGGCTGTGCAGGGCGTCTGCGCCGAGCCGTTGTAGGTAACGCTCGAGGGGCAGTTTACGGTGACCGTGGTGCTGGCCAATGTGCCCGTCTCCGAGAAGCTGGTCGGCGTGCTGACTCCAGTCACGCTGGCCGTGACGGTAAGAGCGCCGATGGCGCTTGGCTGCGCGGTAATCTGCGCCTGGCCGATGGAGTTGGTGGATACCGTGTTCCCAGACGGGAAGCTGACGCCGGTTCCCGCGAAGGTTACTGACGCATCAGGCACCAGATTGCCGTTCGCGTCCTGCACGATGACAGTCAGTGGAGCGGTGAAATCAGTACCGTACGCGGCTGTCTGGCCGTATCCCATGACCTCCGCAATGCTGGCCGGAGAGCCATAGGCAGGCGGGGCGGAGCCGGCAGATGTTGAGGCGCTGCCCTGGTTGCTGGGCTGTGAGGTAAACAAAGAGTCGCTGGCTTCCACCAGGTAGTAATACGTTGTCGAGGGCGAGACCGTCGTGTCCGCAAACGACGTGCCTGTGGTGGTGGTGATCACATTGCTGGCCGAGGGTGTAAACCCGCTGGTGGTGCTGCGGAAAACTTCATACACCACATTGGGGGTTGAACTTGTGCTCCAACCGAGATCGATCTCCGCGTCAGAGGCAGTGCTGGCGCTCAGGCCGCTTGGCGGAACGACATACGCAGCGGGCATGCTGGTGCCCGTGCCAACCTGGATACCGTTGACCGTGGGGCTGTTAGCGGATCCGTTCGAGAAAAGAATGGTGATCGTTCCGGTGGCGTCCGCCGCGGTGTAGAACGATTGTACGATGCCGTAGTTCGCGCAGTCGTCGGCGTTAGCATAGATGTCAAAATTCGTCAACACTTGCACGCCGTTGATTGCAACATTGAATTTGCGATAGCCGACTTTTCCACCGCAGGTATAACCGGTCCCCGTTTGAACGTAGTTCTCATTAAAGTCGAGAGCCACAATGTAGGTTGCTTCGGGCGTAAGACCCGTAATAGTGTACGTGAATGGGCCACCGTGGGTATACGAGTTGTATACGGCGTTCGGAACCTGGTTCACGGTGCCCAAATTGGTAATCGTGGCGGTCTTTACCGACTGAGAGTACGTGCCGGACAGGTAAGTGGACGTATCGAATTGCCAATTCTGCCCTGCTGTTGTCGGGATTTTATTGGCTGTGTTATTGCACGAGGTCGCGTTCAAGCATCCCGAGTCAATACTCACGACATAACTGGAGATTTGCTCACCGTTGTTGACGAGCGTCGTCGCGGTGGCCTGATTGGTCGCCTCCGTTGTGCCTTCGACGACCACTAGATAGTAATAGGTTGTCGAGGCAACTGCATTGGTGTCTACATACGACGTACCCAGCAATCTGCTCGCCACCACATTACTGTAGGAGGGCGTAAAGCCGGAAGTCGTCGAACGGTACACGTTGTAGTAAACACCGGGGGTCGAGCTCGCCGTCCAGGCAAGATTGACCTGGGTTGGAGAAATCGCGAATGCTTGAAGATTCGTAGCCGCCGCCGGGCAGTCCGTGGCGCAACCTCCACCGTAGAATGGCACGTAGCTAGTCATGGAGCCAGATTTTGCCACAGTGCCTACGTTGTCAATGGTGTTGGTTATTTGACCGCTGCCGGACAAAAAGACGGACACGGCGTCGTATACGTCCACTCCAGCGATTGTCGGCACGGTGATCGCGTTGTCTTCGACGATGGCGATCCCTTGATCGAAGTAGGAGTAAACACCCAGGCCGTAAGCTGTGTGCGAGGTAACCGAGTTGGAGACCGTGTAGGACGGGTAGCCGTTCGCGCTGCCATCCATCCACGAGCTCTGGCTTGGAACATCGTATGGCAGCTCGCTCTGATAGAAGATGGTCTCGCCGCCGTTGCCATTCCATACAACCTGGGCTTCTTCGTAGTGTTCAACAGCGAGGCCCAGCGCTGTAACGTTGTCGCCGTTCACAACCACGCCGTTGGTGCCGGCGTTGCCCGTCCAGATCGGAGTGGAGCCTGCGCCGTGATCCGCGCGCCATGCCCAGATGTCGTCGAGGATGACGTTGTCGCTGTCGATTTCCATACTGGTAGCCGCGGTTCCCACTTCGGCTCCGCCAATGCGGAAGAAGACATCATTGATGGTGATCGGGTTGCTGGCGTGGCTGACGCGCGATGCGCCATAAACGCCGATCTGCAGAAGCACCGGCGAGGAGACCGGGCCTGCGTCGATAATCAATCCGGCAATCTGTACGCCATCCACATCGGCAACTGTGATCGCAGGGGTTCCTGTCTGCGGAATGAGGGTGGCATAGCCCATTCCCAGCACAATGGTGTTGGGGTTGGTAATGTTGATGGAGCCGCTGTACTCATAGATGCCTGGGGTCAGAATCAGGTTCTGCCCCGCGGCCAGCGCCGCATTGATTTGCGCGAGCGTGCTCGGAGAATCCGTGCTTGTAGGCGGCTGCGCGATGAAAAAGCTGCTGATCGGCAGCGAGTAGCCCGGCTCACTGCCGGTGGATGTGTTTGTGCCGGAGGCATTGGCCCAGGTTGTGCCGGTGGTATTGGTCGTCGGCATGGGTACAAACACGTTGTAGTTGCCGCTGCCATCCACATAAAGGAAGGGCTTTTCGCGGCTGACGGGAGTCGTGGGAAGCACCGTAAACGAATTGGACGGGTAGTTAGCCACCGGCGCGCCCTGTACGCCGGAGAAGACCATATTCCATACGCCTCCTGACCAACTGCCAAGAGTGCTGTTACGCGTATACCACTGCTGCTGCGAGCAGGGATTGACGTTGCCGGTAACGACCGTATTGCTGATGAATCCGCCGCTGGCGCTGCCGCAGTAGCTGTTCGTCAGCTCCAGCGAACCATTGACCTGGATGCGGCGGAGAGGCGCGGCCTGCGATACGCCCCATTGCAATGTGTTCGCGCCGGCGTTTTGCTGTGTGTCCTGGAGAGGATCAATCGTCAGGTTCTCCATGGAGCGCCAGAAATATAGGCCGATTGAGGCCTGCGGGCCATTGCCCGAACCCTGGGTCGTCCAGGCGCCAAATTCGGGACTCAGGTAGCCTGTGATCGTGACCGCGCCGGGGGTTGCTCCGAGGCCGGCGATCGACTCGTAGTACCCGACTGGCGCTTTCACGGTGTAGGCGCCAGGCATGAACAAAATCGCATTTCGAGTCGTGGAGAACTGCGATTGAGTGGGATTCGATGTATACGGAGTCGAGAAGTTGTTGATATCATTTGCGATATTCGTGAGAGCCGTCTCAATCTGCGTCTCTGTCATCGACGGAGAAATAATTGTGACGTTAGGGCCGAAGTCTGGCGCTTGTGCCGAGGCCGTACGCCCCCCCGAAAGTGTGATTGCGAAGATCAGGCCAAGAAACAGTAAAATGCTGATTCCAAGGCTTTTGCCGTCATTGAGAAGAGTGCTGCAATTTTTCATCTGAGTTTTCCTCGCTACGAGTAGTTTGCGAACGCAGCGGCCAGGGGGGCTTAGGGCACGCTTCGACGCACCACGCAGATTGAAGCATACTAATCATAGAGTGTGCAAGTGCCACTCTCTTCCAATACAAGATGAGCCTGATGGGGCGGTCATGCTCAAAAGAAAATTCTCAGAACAACACTCGCGGTGGTACTCTGCTTGCGTGGATTGCGCTCCATGGGGCGGGATTCATGGCGGCCGCGGCGTCGGCCTGGCATGCCTTCCCAAGAGGGTGCTTCCTGGCCTGCTCTGCCGGTTGCCGCTACGGAGACTGTGAGCCTTGGGGTAAGTTATGGACATTGAGATCATTGTGATCGGGGAGTCAGGCAAGTGGGTCTTGAATCTTCCCCGCATCCGCATCGGGCAGGACCCGAATTGTGAAGTCAGCTTGCCGCCGGGAAGATATCCCGCGGTAGCCGGCGAGCATTTGACGCTTGAGGTGGTGGGCGGCGCGGTCAGCCTGGCCAGGGGAATTTCACCGGGCGGCGAAACCTTCCTGAATGGCCATCCAGCCGGCGCCGGCGCCGCGATTCGCTCCGGCGATATCCTTCGTTTGGGCGCCGGAGGGCCGGAGTTGCGCATTCGCTTGCTGGAACGGGAGGCCTATGCGCCGCCCGCCGGACATGAGCCCACGCGCGTTCTGTCTCAGCCCGTTCCGGCGATGCATGAGCCGGCCCGCATGGCGCATGAACCCACGCGCGTCTTATCCGGCCCGGCATCCGTGGCCTATTCCTCCGCGCCGCCCGTAGCGCCAGCGGCGGCGGGAAGACAGGGTTATACAGCAGAAGTCGTCCGCGGAACTTCCGCCGCTCCCCGGACTAACGTACCGCCATCAGCGGCAAGCGCGGCAGAAGGGGAAGACATGAGCATTCTCGAAGAAAAGGTGAAATCTCTGCACGGCATCCTGGTGGTTAATCTGGTGATTCTCATCGTCATGCTGGGGTGTATCTTCTGGCAGAGCTGGGAGCTTTCTCAGACCAGGGACGAAGTGCAGCAGTTGCAGGCGCAGGCGCAGAATGCTACCGCCCAGCTCATGCCCGCGCTCAATGCCAGGCTGGGAGAATTTGAACAGCGCATGGACGGCATGGATGCTAAGATCGCCGATGCCCAGGACCGCCTGGTCAAAACCATGGATGCCCAGACCAAGCACGAAGAGGACCGCATGGTCGAACGCATGAACGCCGCGATTCCCGCCATGCTGGACAAATATATCGCCGGCAAGATTGCAACGCTGAGGCGCTGAAGCGTCTTCACGGTGATGGAAATCCGGGCGCCCCATCCTTCCGCCTTTTTTCTGGCGAAAGGGTGGGGCGTCGGCAAGCTCACGTTAACTCTGGCTTCTCTCTATGGCGTATAGGTGTAGGATTCATAGCCATCGAGATAGACCGTCAGCGGAAGCGTAAAAATCCCATTTGGGCCGGGGCGCTCTCCCCATGGATTGCGCAGGGTTACGGTCTGCGCTGCGGCGTTGTAACTCAGCAGCGTGTAACAGTGGGACGGAACCCACCAACTCGCGTTGGCGAACTGCTCGTTGGGCGCCGCGCCCTTGGTTCCGGCCACCATCGCCACCCCGCCCGCGCGGAACCGTTGCAGTTGTGCCATGGTTTTCTGGGTGTCATTCGTCAGGCCTGCGTATGCTTTGCCCAGGAACGCCTCCATCACCCGCACCGGAATCCCTCCCTGCCCCAGGCTCTTGTAGGCCCCGAAGACCTCGCCATTCTCCTGCACGGTGCGCGACAGCACGGCGAAAAATCCTTTTTCGTCCAGAAATCCCACCAGCGCCTGCGCCTCGCTTGAGGGAATGCCCTCTGTATGAAGCTCCGTAGCCAGGCTCTGCTTGAGCGCATACTGGTCCATCGATCCATCCTGGCTTACCACCGAACGAACGGCCCGGTCATACGCCACCAGCAGCGTATCCGACCCATCCAGCCAGGAAATCGCCATGGGCTGGATAAATACCGGAATCATATCCGATTTCTGGATGGCCACACGCAGGCTCTGCCGCAGGGAACGCTGCGCATAGGCTCGCATCAGCACCGCGACCCATGCGCCCTCCGAGCGGTCGTAGCCATGCGCCCGCCCATAATCCACATCGCTGGAGTACACGGCCTCATCCGGTCCGCTGAAGAAGTGAACCTTGTAACCGCCGCTGGGATTGCGGCGGATGGCGTTGCGCAGGGTTCCGGGCGCTGTCTTGGCCAGCGCCGAAATCGTCGCATGAAAATAGCAACTGCCCAGCAGGCCCTGACGGACCGATTGTGGGCTTATCCCGTGGGCGCCGTAGAGTGCTGTGTCCTGGGCCCAGCAGTTCTCCGCCAAACCGGCCAACGCCAAACCGCTCCCCAACAGCAATACGGTGATCCCTGCAAATGGCTTCCGCATCTCTCTTCTCCTTTGTAGGCTTCTTCTAATATGACTCCGCGAATTCGCCCCCGGCTCAGGAATAACTTCAATTCTGAATCCTCGCCTGCAACTCAAGCGTGAAATCTCCTGCATTTTGCGCGCTATTTCAACTCTTTCAGCCGGTCGCAGCCCCACGTGTTGCCCATTTTGCAGCCCTTGGTGAGCAACTCCCTGGCCTTGGCAGGATTCTTTCCTCCCACGCCTCGGCCGTCCCAGTAGCAAATCCCCAGGCCGCTGCACCCGGCAGCATTCCCGGCATCGCATGCCTTTGAATAAAGAGCCGCCGCCCGGGTATCGTCCGGGCGCACGCCGCGGCCGAACCAATACAAGTTGCCCAGATTGCTGCAACCCATGGCATCCTTCGCATCACATGCCTTGGTATAGAGAGTCGCCGCCCGGGTATCGTCCGGGCGCACGCCGCGGCCGTCCCGATAGCTGTTGCCCAGATTGCTGCAACCCATGGCATCGTTCGCATCACAGGCTTTGGTATAGAGAGCCGCCGCCCGGGTATCGTCCTTGGACACGCCTTTGTTGTTCGCGTACATCTCGCCGAGACTGTTGCACCCCTTCGGCGGTGCTGCATCGCAGGCCTTGGAATAGAGGCCCGCCGCGCGTAGATCGTCCTCCTTCACACCCTGTCCGTAACGGTACATAATGCCCAGATCATTGCATGCGTCCCAACCACCACCCGAGCAGGCCTTATCAAAAAGAGCGCTGGCCTCAAGGAAGCTCTTCTGCTTGTAGAGCGCAACGCCCTGCTGCGTAAGATCATTGATACTCGGCTGCGGAACCGGCGGCTTGGGAGCCGGCTCCGGAACCGGGGTCGGCTTGGGGGGCGGCGGCTGGACCACCTGCGGCTGGACAACCGGAGGCTGGACCACCTGCGGCTTGGTATTGTTCGCCTGCGTAGAATTCTGTTCCTGGGGATTCGCCGGCTTGTCATTCGACTTGGTCGCGGGCGACGGTTTCGGTAAAACGGAGGGCTGCGGCGTGGCTGGATTGGTATTCGAGCCCGTCTGAAGCGGTGGTACTACGACTGGCTGAGTCACCGACGCTTGCGTCTGTGGCGTCTGCGGGGACTGCGGCTTGGGCGCAAGGAGCCACACTGCGGCGAATCCAGCGGCCAGCGCCGTAGCTGCCACAGCTCCCCAAGCCCATACGGGAATCTTCCGCGACTTGGGCCTCTCGATAGGAGGAACCGGCGTCGCAACCACTTCCTGCCGGCTCTCGCTATCTTCGATGAACGTCTTAGGGTGCTCCCAGTCGTATCCGGCAACCATCTCCGGCTGCTGCTGGACGGGACCATACTCCACGGTGGCGAGCAGGCTGAGCACCTCCGCGTCCTGCGGGCGGTCGTTGCGGTTTTTGGCCAGCAGCCGCATCACCAGCCCATCCAGCCCCGTCCAATCGGCCAACTCCGGCCGCAACTCACTGGGCAAGCGCGGCGTCTCTTCCATGTGCTGACGCCCGCAAACCTCCATGTTGTGCGCGTGAAACGGCGTGCGTCCGGTCAGCATCTCGTAGAAGACGCAGCCCATCGCATAAAGATCCGTCCGGCCGTCCAACTCGGCCGCGGGCATCTCCATCCACTGCTCCGGAGCGGCATAACCGGGCGTTAGAAGCCGCCCGCGCGTCATGTTTGGCTGAGTCGAACTCTTGGCCATGGCCGCGATGCCGAAGTCGAGTACTTTGGGTTGCTCCCGGCCATCGGCGGCCCGCGCCAGCAGTACGTTATCCGGCTTGACGTCGCGGTGAACCGTTCCCTGCGCGTGTGCCGCGGCCAGCCCGCTGATGATGCCGCGCGCCATCTCCAGCGCCCGCGGGACGCTGAGCCCGCCGCGCTCCTCATCCAGCACCACCCGCAGGCTTTTCCCCGCCACGTACTCCATGGCGATGAACAGGCTTCCGTCCTCGGTCTGGTCCAGGTCCAATACCTGGACGATATTGGGGTGGCGCAACGAGAATGCCGCCTGCGCCTCGTTGCGGAAGCGCTTGATGAACTGGGGATTGCGGCTCAGTTCGGCAACCAGAAACTTGAGCGCCACATGGCCGCCCAGCAATATGTGTTCGGCCAGGTAGACAACCCCCATCCCGCCCTGGCCCAGCTTGCTGACGATCTTGTATTTGTTTTTTACCAGGCTGCCCGCCGCCAGTTCCTGGGTGACGATCAGCACCGCCCCGTCGCTGGGGCACGTGTTGTGCTGATCCGGGTAAGCCGTATCGCAAATGGGACAGCTTTTCATCTCTGGCGCTCCGCCTTCTGTTGATAATTTGCTGGCGAAAGAATACCACGCCCGCGGCTTCTCTGGGATGGCCAATCCGCCGCTAAGCTACAATAAAGACAGGCCAAAGCCAAATTTTCCCGCGGAACCTCCGCAACCAGAGCAAGGAGTTTTACCCTTATGGCGATTCCCGCCACGCAACTGCGTCCCGGCATGATCATCAAGCACAACGACCAACTACACTTGGTCTTCAAGGTCGAGCACCGCACCCCCGGCAACCTGCGCGCCTTCATCCAGGCCAAGCTGCGCAACCTGCGCACCGGCGCCATGTTCGAGCATCGCTTCCGCTCCGCCGACGCCATTGAAAAGGTCGTCGTGGACTCCATTTCCATGGATTTCCTTTACGCCGACGGCGACGACTACTACTTCATGAACCCAATCGACTACGAGCAGACGGTCCTCAAAGGTTCCACGCTGGGCGACGCCGTCGAGTACCTCACCCCCAACCTGCAAATCAAGGTCAGCTACCACGACGGCCAGGCTGTGGGCGTCGATCTGCCCGCGGCCGTCGAGTTGACCGTCGTCGAAACCGAGCCGGGCCTCAAGTCAGCCACCGCCTCCAGCGTCACCAAGCCCGCCACGACGGAGACCGGCCTCGTCGTCCAGGTGCCCGCCTTCATCAACGAAGGAGAAAAAATCCGCGTCGACACCAGCGAGGGCGCCTACCTGAGCCGCGCGTAAACGCTACGAGGAACGATGAAAAAAGTCATTGCTCAGTTTGCGATTGGAGTTTTTATGGCTTCGGCGATTAATGCCCATGCCGCAGAGGAGAACTGGAAGCAACAGTTCCAGAAGGTCTCGGACGAGTACTTCGACCAGGTGCATTTTCACTATTCCCCGACGAGTGGAACGTTGGCCGGCTATCACCAGTACGACGCGCAACTGGAGGATGAGTCGCGCAAAAACATTGACGCAGAGATAGCCGTGCTGAAGGTTTTCGAGAAGCGCATCGCGACGATTCATCCCGATGAAGCTGCGGACGATCAGGTTCCTCGCAGTGACCGGGAGATAGTCTTGTCGAACATCCGTTCGGAGTTGCTGACGCTGGAGGTGATTCGCCCCTGGGAGAAGGATGCGGATGAGTATTCGAGCATCTGCGCGAATGGAGCCTTCACGCTGATGGAGCGCAAGTTTGCTTCGCCGGACGAGCGGCTGCGCGCGCTGGTTGCCCGCGAAAAGCAGATGCCGGCAGTGTTGACCGAGGCGCGCGTGAACCTGAAGAATCCGCCGCGCGTCTTCACGGAGATTGCCATCGAGCAGTTGCCGGACATCGTGAGTTTCTTTGAGCACGATGTTCCGCTGGCCTTTGCAGACGCCAAAGACGAGGCTCTGAAGGCGGAATTTGCGCAGACGAATGCGGCCGTGACTGCGGCGCTGAATAGCTATCTTGGCTGGTTGAAGACGGATTTGCTGGCTAAGTCGAATGGCGACTTTCGCATTGGCGCGGAGACTTTCTCGAAGAAGCTCCACTATGACGAGATGGTGGATCTTCCTCTGGATAAGCTGCTCGAGATCGGCTGGGCTGATTTGCGCAAGAATCAGGCGCACTTCAAAGAAGTTGCGAAGGAACTGGAGCCGGACAAGGAACCGAGCGCCGTTCTGGAAGAATTAGGCGAAATGCATCCCGCGCCCGATCAGTTATTGAATAGCTTTCGCGCCACCTTCGACGGATTGGTAAGTTTTATCCGCTCGCATCACATTGTGACCATTCCCTCGGATGTGCGGCCCATCGTGGAAGAGACGCCGCCCTTCATGCGCGCCACGTCCATTGCCTCGATGGACACGCCGGGGCCGTTTGAGACGCATGCGACGGAGGCTTATTTTAACGTCACGCTGCCAGACCCGTCGATGACGCCCGCGCAGGTTGAGGGCTACATGCATTCGTTCAATGTCGGCACGGTGATTTCAACGGCGGTGCACGAGGCTTATCCGGGCCATTACATCCAGTTCTTATGGTTGCCGCAGGCGCCGAGCCGGGTGCGCAAGCTGCTGGGAGCGAACACTGACGTTGAGGGTTGGGCGCACTATTGTGAGCAGATGATGCTGGACGAAGGCTACGGCCAGCCCGGGGTCCCCACGGACAGGTCTTCGTCCGTGGGGTGGGAGCCCGGCGTCGGAGCAAAGGACGAGCGCGAATCGAAGTTTCTTCGCCTTGGCCAGTTGCAGGACGCGCTGCTGAGGAACGCGCGCTTTATTGTGGGCATCGAGATGCACACCGGCAAGATGAGTTTCGATGAGGCGATTGCATTTTTTCAAAAGGAAGGTTATCAATCGAAGGAGGCGGCTACGGTGGAGGCCAAGCGGGGCGCCAGAGACCCGACTTATCTTTACTACACGCTGGGCAAGCTGGAGATCATGAAACTGCGCGAGGACCTGAAGAAGAAACAGGGCGCTGCGTTTTCGCTGGAGAAGTTTCACAACGATTTTCTGCGGCAGGGATTTCCGCCCATCAAGATTGTGCGGCAGGCGTTGCTGGGGGATGATTCGCCGGCGCTGTGAGCGACGTTAGCGTTGCTAGCGGAGTTAGCTTTCGGCGCCCCGAGCCTTTGTCGGGTTGGTTGTTGAGCGTAAGCGGAAGGCGGCCGGAGTTGAACTGCGCAATTAGAGCTTCGGGCTAACTCCGCTAACCGTGCTAACTCCGCTTTCTTATGCCTTCCACTTGATGTTGCATCCGATGGATGGACGCTGGTCTGTTGGGACCGGCTTACCGGCAAGCACTAAGTCAATTGCGGCGCGCAGGTCTTTGCCGGTGACGGGGATGCCGTTGCCGGGGCGGCTCGCGTCGAACTGGCCGCGATAGACCAGGCGGAAATTGCCGTCGAAGAGAAAGATGTCCGGCGTGCAGGCGGCCTTGTAGGCGCGCGCCACGGCCTGCGTCTCGTCATATAAGTAGGGAAAGACGAAACCATAGGTTTGCGCCTGCTGCTTGAGGCTGGCTGGGCTATCTTCGGGATGGGTGACGGCATCGTTGCTGCTGATGGCGACAATGCTCACAGGTTTGCCGGCGTAATCTTTGCCCAAGGCGGCCAGGCCGCTCTCGATGTGCTTCACATAGGGACAATGGGCGCAGATGAACATGACCAGCAGGGCCTTCTGTCCTCGGAAGTCGTCGCGGCGGACTGTTTTGCCGGTTACAACGTCGGTGAGTGAAAAGTCGGGGGCCGTGGTGCTCAGTTCCAGCATGGTGGATTCGGTAAGTGCCATGATTTTCTCCTGATAACTCCTGGAAGCTATCTGTTTGCTAAAACAGCGGTGTCTGGCGGCCGGGCATAGTCAGGCCGAAGTGCTCATAAGCCAGGCGCGTGGCCACGCGGCCGCGCGGCGTGCGGTCGAGGAATCCGATCTGGATGAGGAACGGCTCGTAGACCTCTTCCAGAGCGTCTTGCTCCTCGGCCAGGGTTGCAGCCAGCGTGCCCAGGCCTACTGGGCCGCCGTCGTATTTCTGGATGATGGCCAGCAGCAGCCTACGGTCGATCTCGTCGAAGCCGTGAGCGTCCACTTCAAGCATGGTAAGGGCGGCGTTGGCGGTGGGGTGGTCAATCACACCAGTCCCGCGCACCTGGGCGAAGTCGCGAACGCGGCGCAGCAGGCGGTTGGCGATGCGCGGGGTGCCGCGGGAGCGCAAGGCGATCTCGGCCGCGCCATCCTGGTCGATGGGGATTTGCAGCACCTCGGCGGAGCGCGTGACAATAACGCGCAGCTCCTCCTCTGTATAAAATTCCAGGCGTAGCAGAATGCCGAAGCGCGAGCGGAGCGGCGAACTCAGCAGGCCGGGCCTGGTGGTGGCGCCGATGAAGGTGAAGGGGCGGATCTCCATCACGTGGGTGCGCGCCGCCGGACCCTGGCCGATGATGATGTCCAGTTTGTAGTCCTCCAGGGCGGTGTAGAGCTTTTCCTCCAGCACCGGCTGCATGCGATGAATTTCGTCCAGGAAGAGCACCTGGCGCTCGCGCAGATTGGTCAAAATCGCCGTCAGATCGCCCTGAATTTGCAATGCCGGACCGGAGGTCTGCTGGAAGCCCACATCCAGCTCATTGGCAATGATGGTGGCCAGTGTGGTCTTGCCCAGCCCCGGAGGGCCGGAGAGGAGCACGTGGTCCAGCGCCTCGCCGCGGGATTTAGCGGCTTCCAGGGCGATGGTGAGCTGCTCTTTTGCCTTCGATTGTCCAATAAATTCGCCCAGCCAGCGGGGGCGCAGCTTGAGCTCAAAGCCCTGCTCTTCGTCGGCGCGCGCGGCGCTGACCAGCCGTTCGGGAGTGTTGTCGCGGGCAATGGCCATGCTGAGGAGAAGTGTAGCCGGTGCGGGGTGTGCCGGGCAAAGAGCAGTTGGCCGCCGTGCTTGCCGTCCCGCGCGCTGGCCTGCGCCGCAAACACGGAAGCGGGGAAGCGCGCAAGCAGTCCGTGGAGCGCTTATTAACTGTTTTGATACCGTATGAATAGGGACTTTTTATGGAATAGGCGCATAGTTATTTAAGGGCCTATAGTCGAAGGTGGACGAAAATCTCCGGTTTCGCCAGGGGATGGCGGAGCCGAGGCTGTTGGAAACGCCAGGAGACCCAAATGTTCAATCGCTTCAGCTTCGGAGCGCTATTGCTTGCCTGCCTTGCCGTGCCATTTACCAGTTGCAACAACTCCAGTTCTGGGCTGGATTCCATTGCGGTAACCCCAGCGACTGCGTCTATGGCGGTAGGCGGCGGCACATTGCAGTTGACGGCTACGGGGACATTCGGCAATGGGGCCCATCCCACCAAGCAGGACATTACCAGCCTGGTAACCTGGGCCTCGTCTATCACCGGCGTGGCAGCGGTCAGTTCTACCGGAGTGGTAACGGCCGTAAGCGCTGGCCAGACGACGATCACTGCTTCCGCGCAAGGCTTCAACGGCCCTGTTTCCTCCAGCGCAACTATCACAGTAACCGGAGCCGGAACCGGACCCACGGGGGGGGCTGTATCGCTTGCGATTATTCCCACTTCTCAGTCGGTTGCGGGGCCGGGGGATACCAGCCAATTCATCGCCATTGGAACGGCCTCGTCAGGCGCTACGGAAGACCTTACAGGCTTGGTCACATGGACATCGAGTAGCGCACAGATTGCCACGATTGGCAGCTTTGCGATTACAGGCACTGTTCCGGGACTTGCCACGGCGGTGAGCAAGGGAACTGTGACGATGACTGCCGAGTACACCAACACCATTACCGGCGCCGTGTCGACGGGCACGGCAACTTTCACCGTGATCAACGGAGCGACGCAGGCCCTTACCGCGCTTTCCGTTGTTCCCAGCTCGCTCTCGCTCTCGGCAACGGGGCAACCCGGCTACTTGATCGCGCTGGGAACCTCAGGAAGCGGCACTCAGGAGGATGTGACCAACGCGCCGCAGCTCACCTGGACCTCCAGCGTTCCAGCGTATGCCACGGTCACCTCCGGGCTTCCTTCTGGGAACGGCGTTGTCAAGGGAGTGAGTCCGGGCACCACCACCATCACGGCCGAATGGACGAATACCCCGGCCACCGGTTCCACACCCGCCCAGGTGGTGACGGCTCAAGCCTCGGTCACGGTGACAACTGTAGCCGCAGCCGAGCCTCTGCTCTCGATCACCATTCTGCCGAGTACGCTTACAACCAATAATTTGTTGGGTACCGGGCAGTTCCTGGCCTACGGAACCTTCTCCGCCACCCCCACACTGATGGACATCACCAACGGCTTCCAGCATGTTGGTTTCCCCGCCAGTTGCACCGTGCTTCCATGCCCCACGGTTCCAGTCAACTGGATATCCGCCATGCAAGATGTCTTTCCGGTTAACTCTTCCGGGGCTCCGGGATCAACCGCCGGACTGGTCACCGCCGATGGCTCTGGAAATGCGGTCATCTATGTTACAGCGCAGAATCCGGATGGCACTCTCGTTTACAGCCCATCAGTGACCTTCAACTGCCCGCTGGTGCTGCCCACCTACAACAACGCCACCCCGCCCGCTATCACCGACGCCGGTTCATGTAATTGGGATACGATTGCAGATGGACTGCTGGTGACGCTGACCGTTTATAACGCAGGCTTGAATACCACCGGCTGGCTGATCACCGCCCCTTCAGCCACCCTTACGCCGGATGTCATCCATTGCGGTCCCGGTTCCACCTCTGGCGGCTCGGTCTGCATGGCGACGTATCCTGTAGGCACCACCGTGACCTTGACCGCGCCAGCCGAAGCGGGCGTTAATTTCGGCGGATGGTCCTGGAACTGTGAGAATCAAGGGGCCGTCACTGCGGCTGGGCCGAACTCCTGCACGGTTTATCTTGGAGCTACCGACCCCGTCACCGATCTCCCCAGCTCCAATGTTTCCGTGGGAGCCATCTTTAACTAATCCGCATTCCTTGCCGGCAAAGCCGCTCTTCGGGGCGGCTTTGTTGCGCCTAAGGCAAGCTCCGCGCCGAGAAAAAGATAGCGGATTCCCGCTTCCTCCAGGGAACGCCGCAGCTGTTCCTTGTCGAACTGCGGAACGTACTTCGAGTAGGGAGAGCTGCGCGTATCGACCACCACCTCAACCCCGTGTTGGCGCAGAAGGGCAAGCCAGGCCGTGAAGTCGTGGTTGGAGTGGCCGATGGTGAAGAAACTGCTCATGCGCAAGCCCTTGCTGAGGAGGATAGCACCGATGCGGCTGTGCGGTCGTGAGAAAGCGCGAACTCCACGGGCTGCGGTTTAGACTAGTAAGGTTCCATTGAGCATGATGACCCGCCGCCTCGCACGAATTCGCCGCTTTCACTTCAATCTGCCGCAGCGCATTGCCGCGGGGCTGCTGGCCGCGTTTCTCCTCCAGGGGCTGTGGCTCACTAGTCACCAGACGCTGACCTATCGCGATTACCAATATGCGCGCTGCGGGCGCGAGATGTGGGAGCGGCCTGCGCAACTGGCCGGCTACTTTACCAGTTGCGGCAACATTCACGATGGCATTCTAGCCTACCGGCTCGCCGGGCTGCCGCTGACCCTGAACCTGCTGGCCGAGCGGGGGCTGGACCACTTCCGCAAGCCCGAAGACAAGGTGGTGCAGACCAGTGGCGAACTCAGCGCCTGGGAGCTGCGCCACCAGCTCCGCTACACCTTGCTGCTACTCCGCCTGCCGTTTCTCGCGGCCGGATGCCTGCTGGGAGCGGGCCTGTGGTGGGTGACGCGGCGGCTCTACGGCAACCTGGGCGGCTACACGGCGCTCGCGCTCTACTGCTTTTCTCCAGCGATGCTCCGGGCCTGCGTGACTCCGAACGCGGAGGTGCTCGCCGCGCTGGGAATTTATGGCGGCGTGTATACCTGCATCGGCGTGGCTCATGCCATGCAGGGGCCAAGGCGCAAATGGCGGCCGCGCATCGTGTTATTGACGGCGGCCTTTGGCTTAGCGGCGGCCTCGCATAGTGTCGCGCTGCTGTTGACGGCGATGCTGGGCCTGGCGGCCATGTTGTGGGTAGCCGAGGGCCGCAGGAGCCAGACACTGCCGGTAGTGCTTATTGCGACGGTAGGCGCGCTGGTCTTCGTCTTCGCCTGCTACGGCTTCTCTCCTGATGCTTTCAGCTATCTTTTCCGCTCTGCTGCGTGTCTTGTTTGGATTTCGCTGGACCCGGCGCGGCGATTCTTCTCCGCTCTGCCCAACGCCGGGATCACGGTGGCTGCTGCCGCTGCTGTTGCGTTGTTCGTTGGACTCCGCAAGTCACGCTACTTCGGCAATACGACTCCGCTGCTGTGCGCCGTGGTTCTAATTCTTCTGGTCACAAAAGGCGTCCCCGGCGCCCCATGGCTATGGGCGCTGCCCTTTCTGCTTACGTTTATCGGCGGTGTCTTCGCTGATGCCTACGAAGAGCCAAGGGGCCGTCTGGCACAGTGCGCAGCAGGAGCCATCGTGCTGCTTCAGGCGATCTTCTGCATGCTGAGTCTGCCGGGGCTGCTGTAGCGGTGAGTCGAGCAAATAGGCACTTGACAACATTAGGCATTCCAGAGCATAATGACTACGTTGTGCATTTCTCTCACCAGCCGCTCCTTTTTTTCAGAAGGCGCGCAACCGTAAGCAGGGCAAGAAGTAGTAACAAGTTAGTTCCTGTCAAGTCAGTTCCTGTGCTTTTGCGCGGAACAGCGGATGCGGAGAGGAGATCATGCCATGCACCAACCAAAGGATTCGAAGACGCAGGGGCAACCTGCCCAGGACAAAAGTTGGCCGGTCATCTTCCACGACGACTTCATTCCCGAATACAGGGAGTTGTCAGAAGAAGTTCAAAACGTACTTGTCGCCTTGATGACAATCCTTTGCGAGAAGGGACCGCTGCTGGGACGGCCGCAGGTCGATACTCTGAAGGGTTCACGCCACGCGAACATGAAGGAGTTGCGGTTCGATGCCGATGGGGGCGTATGGCGAGTAGCTTTTGCCTTTGATCCAGAGCGAAAGGCTATCGTGTTGGTGGCCGGGGACAAGGGCGGTGTTTCAAAGGGACGTTTTTATCAGAACCTCATTCGTGTTGCGGATGGACGGTTTGACCAGCATTTGAACGCGCTTCGTTCACAGAAAAGGAAACAGTGATGCCAGTTACGCTTGACGAAATTCTCAATGAGATGCCAAAGGAACGTCGCGCTCGTATTGACCAGTTGGCTCAAGAGATTCGGGCGGAGATGAACCTGCGCGAGGTGCGCCATCAGCGGCGGTTGACTCAGGCCCGCCTGTCGAAGAAGCTCAAGATCGGCCAGGAAGGCGTTTCACGCATCGAGAGACGCAAGGACATGAATGTTTCCACGCTGCGGAAGTACGTGGAAGGCGTTGGGGGCGAATTGTGGATTGAGGTCCGGTTCCCGGATCAGCCGCCGGTGGTTCTTGCTGAATTGGGCACGAAAATGAGTGCGAAGACGGCCAAAACGAAGGCCAGGAAGGAGGCAAAATCCAAGTCGGCTACGCGCCGCGCTGCGTGAGCGGCCAAGCTCCCGGAGAGACGCGCGAAAGAGTCTATAAAATCAAGCAATATAAGGACTTATTTCTTTCAATCGACCTTGCTAAACCCCTCTTCAAACGGGTAAAATAGAAGCATAGCCCACGGACCCCGGCCCCGCTTTTTCCGGACCTTTTCCGCCGCCTTCCGGCGGGCATGAAAAGACCACTTATGCCAGACGATCAGAATCCCCTCCTGCCTCTCGAAGGTGGCACGCCGCCGCACAGCGGAACCAACCTCATCCCCATCAATATCGAAGAGGAGATGCGCCGCTCCTATCTCGACTACTCGATGAGCGTGATCATCGGGCGCGCGCTGCCCGATGCCCGCGACGGCCTCAAGCCCGTGCATCGCCGCGTGCTTTACACGCTCAGCGAGATGGGCCTGCAGCACAACAAGAAGTACACCAAGTGCGCCAAGGTGGTGGGCCAGTGCATGGGTGTCTACCATCCGCACGGCGACTCGGCCATCTACGACACTCTGGTGCGCATGGCCCAGCCCTTCTCGCTGCGCTATCCGCTGGTTGACGGCCAGGGCAACTTCGGCTCGGTGGACGGCGACCCGCCCGCGGCCATGCGTTACACCGAGTGCCGCATGGAGCGCATCGCCGGCGAGATGATGGCCGACATCGAAATGGAGACCGTCGACTTCGTGCCCAACTACGACGAGTCCACCTTCGAGCCGTTTGTGCTGCCCACGCGCATCCCCAATCTCATCGTCAACGGCTCCAGCGGCATTGCCGTCGGCATGGCCACCAACATTCCGCCGCACAACCTCACCGAAGTCGTCAACGCGGCCATCGAGCTGGTCAAGAATCCCAGCGCCGGCCTCGCCGAGGTGCTCAAGCACGTGCAGGGGCCGGACTTCCCCACTGGCGGATTCCTCTACGGCAAATCCGGCATTCCCAACGCCTACAAAACCGGCCGCGGCCGATTCCTGATGCGCGCCCGCACCGCGCTCGAAAGCCTGACCAAGGAAAAACAGGCGATTATCGTCACCGAGATTCCCTACCAGGTGAACAAAGCCAAGCTCATCGAGCGCATCGCCGAGCTGGTGAACGACAAGACCATCGACGACATCGCCGACGTGAACGACCACAGCGACCGCGACGGCATGAGAATCGTCATCGAGCTCAAGCGCGGCGCGCAGCCTGAGATTGTGCTCAACCAGCTCTACAAGCACACCCAGATGCAGGAGAGTTTCTCCATGATTTTCCTCGCGGTGCTCAATGGGCAACCGCGGGAGCTGCCGCTCGATGCCGCCATTCGCTGCTTTATCGATCACCGCATCGATGTTGTGCAGCGCCGCACGGTCTTCCTGCTGCGCAAAGCACGCGAACGCGAGCACATACTGGAAGGCTATAAGATTGCGCTCGACAATCTCGATACGGTCATCAAACTCATTCGCGCATCGGGTTCTCGTGTTGAGGCGCGCGAAAATCTCTATGCCTGGGGCAAGGGCACGGCGATTGTCATCAACCTGGGCCGCGAGCGGCTGGCGCACGAGGAAAAAGGCCTCACCCTCCGCCAGATCGACGCCATCCTCGAACTGCAACTCTATCGGCTGACGCAGCTCTCCATCGACGAAATCCTGAACGAGTTGAAGCAGAAGCGCGAAGAGATCGCCGAATACGAATCGATCCTGGCGAGCGAGAAAAAGCTGCGCGCGGTGATCGTCAAGGAACTGACCGAGGTTCGCGACAAGTACGGCGACGCACGGCGCACGCAAATCGTCGATGAATCCGCCGAGTTGCAGCTCGAAGACCTCATCGCCGATGAGCAGGTCGCGGTCACGGTCAGCCACCAGGGCTACCTCAAGCGCACGCCCATCAGCATCTATCGCCAACAGCGGCGCGGCGGCAGCGGCCGCATGGGCATGAAGACGCGTGAAGAAGATTTCGTCGCCCAGTTGATCGTGGATTCAACCCACGCCTTTCTGCTCTGCTTCACCAACGCCGGCCGCGTCTACTGGCTCAAGGTATACGAGATTCCCGACGTGGGCGCGGCGGGCAAGGGCAAATCCATCCAGAGCCTGCTCGACTTGCAGCCCGGCGAAAACGTGCGCGCCATCCTTCCCGTGCGCGACCTCGAAGAAGAGGGCAAGTTCATCTTCTTCTCGACGCGCAATGGAACCGTCAAGAAGACGCCGCTCAAGGACTTCTGCAACGTCATGTCCCGCGGCATCATTGCGATCGGAATTGATGATGGCGACGAACTGGTCAAGGCGCGCATCACTGACGGCAGCCAGATTATCTTCCTCGCCACCCATCTCGGCATGGCCATTCGCTTCGACGAAAACGATGTCCGCTCCATGGGCCGCCCCGCCTACGGCGTGCGCGGCATCGAGTTGCGCAAAAACGATTACGTCGTCGGCGTCGCCGCCACCCCCAAGAAGCACAAGCCGGGCGAGTACCTCATTCTCTCCGTCACCGAAAACGGCTTCGGCAAGCGCACCAATGTCGAGGAGTACCGCTTGCAGGCCCGCGGCGGCATGGGCGTCAAAAACGTCGCCGTCACTGAGCGCATCGGCCGCGTCAGTTCCATTCAGTTGGTGGACGACACTTCGGAGCTGATGGTCATCAGCCAGTTCGGCAAGATCATCCGCATCGACACCAAGACCATCCGCTCCGCCGGTCGCGCCACTCAGGGCGTCCGCTTGCTCAACCTGGAGGCAGACGACAAGGTAGCCGCCGCCGTCATCATCCCGCCCGATGAGCTGAACGGCAACGGCAACCACGACGAGCCAACGCTGTTGCAATAGAGGACTCTATGGACAAGACACTTCGCCGCGTGACTGACCTCAAGGAGCAACGGTTGGAGACATACCATTATTGGCAGAGTCGTTCATGTGCCGAGCGCATGGATGCTGTCGCGGAGATCATCCGCGGGGCCTATCTTGCCAAAGGAATCGACCTCGATCACCGGCCTTCGGACAAAACCTTAGTCCGTGTCGAGCGTCCGAATTGGAAGGCAATTTGAAAGGCGAAGGCAAATGCTGAAGGATCAGAGTGACCTCATCATTGCATTCAACGCCCACGGCGTTAAGTATCTTGTGATAGGCGGACAAGCCGTTAGTATTCATGCTGACCCGCGCGGCACCAAGGACCTCGACGTTTTCATCAAGGCCGATGAGGAGAACAGCAAGGCCGTCTTCGCCGCTCTGGCCGAGTTCGGCGCTCCACTTGGCGGAATGACCCCAGCCGACTTCAACGATAAGGCAACGACAATTTTTCAGCTGGGTGTTGAGCCGGGCCGGATCGACATTTTGCAGGGAATTGCCGGAGTTCGATTTGATGAAGCCTGGGAGAGTCGAGTCGAGAAACTCCTTGATGGCCAGACTCCGGCGCACGTCATTTCGCGTGAGCACTTGATTCAAAACAAGTTGGCCGTGGGACGGCTTCAGGACCTTGCGGACGTGGAAAAACTTCGCGAAGCTGCTCTTGAAGGGTAATCTGCCCAAGAACTCGCGAATCAGGACGGCATCTTTACTCCGCCCTTGTCATAACCGCTGTCCCACTCGCCGCGCTCGCGCAACGCGGCAATCTCCTGGCGAGCCATCTCCTGGGCGCGCACGTAATCCGGCTTGCCCACGCGGTTCAGCGGCATCTGGCCGGCATCGACGATGATCCAATGGCGCGGCCGCATATACGATGCCAAACTACGCGTGTGCCGGTCCAGTTCCTTGTGGCTCAGTTCCACGCCGGCTCTCTTCTCCACCACGGCCACCACCGCTTCAGAAACGACCTCATGCGCCACGCTGACCACGACGCAGTTCGCAACCTTGCTCGCCAGCGTGAAGATATGCCGTTCCACATCGCCGGGAAAGATCTGGTAGCCGAACGACTTGATCACCCATTTTTCCCGGCCGGTCAGATGCAGGCACGCGGCGTCCCTGTAGCCAAGATCGCCGGTATATAAAAAGCCGTCGCGCGAGATCGCTTGCGCGGTGGCCGCAGGATCGTTGACATAGCCAAGAAAGGTCTGCGGCCCGCGAAAGCAAAGATGGCCAATCTCGCCGGAGGGCAGCTCCTCGCCGGCGTTGCCGTCGGCGCGCATGGGTTGGCGAATGGTACACGGATAGATCGGCATATCCACGCCAAGCCCGGTGAGAATCGTCTTCCGGTCGGCGGCATTCGCTTGGATATAGGTGCAGAAACCGGCGGCTTCGGTCAGTCCCAGTCCGGTGCCGATCACCGGCGCCATGGCGGCAAGCTGGTCTATGAATGGCCGCGAGACCGAATGTCCGCCATAAGCGGCAACTTTCAAGCTGGAAAGGTCGTGGCGATCATAGTCTTTCAGCATCCACTCCAAGTTGAACATGGCCGGAATCTGGGCCAGAATCTCCACGCGATGCCGTGCAATGGCGCGCAACGAACGGCCGGCGTCGAAGACCTCCAGCAGAACGGCCGTGCCTCCTCCGAAGAATGTGCTCATCATCGCCTCCGTCTGCCCTCCTACGTGAGACGCAGGCAAATTAACCAGTGTGCGAGTGCCGCGGTCTCCGCCAAAAAAGGCGCCGCAGATGCACATGTTCTGCACCGTGATGTTGCGGTGCGAAAGCAGGGCCGGCTTGGGCGAGCCGGTAGAGCCGGTGGTAAAGATGACCAGCGCGCCATCGTCTTCGGTGATCCCGGCCAGGGCAGCGGATTCTGCGGCCGTCGCGGCGCCATTCGCCGCCTCGGCAATCGACGCAAAGGATTGTGTGCCTTCAATCGCTTCTTCCGTATCCGCCACGATGAAATGCTGAATCCATTTGCAATGTGCCTGCACGGCGCGCCACAGCGGACGAAGATCGAGCGGCGCTTTCACCCCCAAGCTGACGAAACCGCGCGGCCGGAGGATTTCCAGCGCCCGAATCACCTCGGCGGGAGACAAACGCAGATCCAGCGGAGCGACGATCACGCCGATTTTGAAGCAGCTATATTCCAGCAAAACGTGATCCACGGTGAGCGGCAGCAAGGTGACCAAATAATCGCCCTTGGCGAAGCCCAGGCGCAACAACTCCCGCGCCATCGCCGTGGTGAGGCGGTCGAAATCGCTCCAGGTGACGGTGCGATTGCCCTCCGCGCTCAGAATGGCAGAGGCCTCCGGCTTGGCCTTGGCCCACTTCGCCACCACGTCATGAAGAAGATGGCGATCGGCAAAATCTCTTTCGTAATCGTCGAGGGTAAATTGAGGCACATCCATAGGTTCACCCGCTCCTATTCCTGAACCAGTCGAACATTCGCGGCGGCGCGCGTCAAGGGCCGGATTGGATAGCCTTGGAAGTGCCAATTATCAGACAAAGCCGCACCCGGTCAGGTACTCGGAAACCAAGCCGAATCCGCTTACACTGGAGTTGCTCTGAATTCTCCGCACACTCCTTGATGGGTCGGACCCACCTCATCGATTTCGTGCTGGCTGCGCTATGGACGAGCACAGCCAACGGCTCGCCGGCTCCCTCGGAACAGCCATGGAAAAATGCCGTGACCGTCTCTCACAAATCAGTGTTTTCATCCAAAAATTCACAAATTTATTGTGCCGGGACCCCTTGGAGTTTACAATCGCGGGCATAGCCAAATGTGGCTGAGCGAGGGGGAATATGAGCGAGATAGGAGTTCAATCCGCGACCGAGGCTACCGGCCTTTCCCAGTGGCAGCGTGTGGCGAATACCTTCACAGCGCCGTCGAAGACCTTTGAGGACATCAAGCGCGGCCACCGCAGCTGGTGGTTGCCGCTGATCATCATCGCCGTTGTCAGCTATATGCTGTTTGCGGTCGTCTCCTACAAAATCGGCATGCAGAATGTCGTGAACAATCAGATTCGTCTCGATCCGAAGGCGGAAGAGCGGATGGCAAAGGCTACGCCGGAACAGCGGGAGATGGGCATCAAGATTTCGTTGTACATTACCGAGGGCATATTCATCGCCAATCCAGCTCTGGTGCTGGGCGGCATTGCCCTTCTTTCGCTCGGACTCTGGGGCACGATCAACTTTGTCTTTGGCGGCAAGGCAACCTACGGCAGCATTCTTTCCGTTTGGATGTTCTCCACTCTGCCGACCATTGTGAAGACCTTGCTGGGGATTGTTGTCATCTTCGCGGGAGGTGAGCCGGATACGTTTAATATCAAAAACTTTGCGCCCACGAATGTCGCGGCCTTCGCCTTTCCCAATCCGGCGGAGGCCAACAGGGCGCTCTACGCTCTGGCTAGTTCGTTGGACGTAGTCACCATCTGGACGCTTGTGCTGCTGGGGATGGGGACGGCGATAGTGGCGGGCGTCAAGCGCACGTCGGGCTATATCGCAGTCTTCGGATGGTGGGCGATCTTTGTGCTGATTGGAGTGGGCTGGGCGGCAGCCACCAGCTGATCCATGGATTCAGGCCTCAAAAAAACTAACAGCGCGAACCCGGATGAGATTCGCGCTGTTTGCGTTTGCGCGTTGAAAAACTAATAGATGATAGCTGTAAGCTGTCTCACTCCGTCCAGCGTCTCAAAATCAGCGTGGCGTTGATGCCGCCGAAGCCAAAGGAATTCGACAGGCCAATATCGAAGTTGTGGGCGATGGCCTTGTTGGGCACATAGTCTAGGCGGCACTCGGGGTCGACGTTTTCCAGGTTGATGGTGGGCGGCAGCATCTGGTGCTGGAGCGCCAGCACGGTGATGCCGGCTTCCAGGCCGCCGGCGCCGCCCAGCAGGTGACCGTGCATGGACTTGGTGCCGCTCACCTTGAGCTTGTGGCTGAGTGCGTGCTCGCCGAAGACCGCTTCGATGGCCTGCGATTCATTGCCGTCGCCAGCCGGGGTTGCGGTGGCGTGGGCGTTGATGTAGCCCACTTCTTCCGGCCGGATGGCGGCGTCCTTGAGGGCAGCCCTCATGCTGCGCTGCGCGCCCAGGCCCTCGGGGGCGATGCTGGTGATGTGATGGGCGTCGGCGCTCATGCCGTAGCCGATAATCTCGGCCAGTATCTTTGCTCCGCGCGCTTTGGCAAACTCCAACTCTTCAAGAATGAGAATTCCGGAGCCCTCGCCGATGACGAAGCCGTCGCGGTCCTTGTCAAAGGGCCGGCTGGCGCGGGTGGGTTCGTCGTTGCGTTGCGAGAGCGCGCGCATGGAGGCGAATCCGCCCACCGACAGCGGCGTGACCGCGGCCTCCGCGCCTCCGGCGATCATCACGTCGGCGTCGCCGTGCGCGATCATGCGCACCGAGTCGCCGATGGCGTTGGCCGAGGTAGCGCAGGCCGTTGCCGTGGCCGAAATCGGCCCCTGGGCGCCATAGCGGATACTCACCTGGCCAGCCGCCATATTGACGATGGCCGCGGGAATGAAGAAGGGTGAAATCTTGCGCGGGCCGCCCTGCAACAAGTTGGTGTGCTCGCGCTCGATGATTTCGAAGCCGCCGATGCCGGAGCCGATGAAGACGCCTACCCGGTCGGCGATCTCCGGGGTGATCTGGAGGCCCGACTGCGCCATGGCCTCCTGGGTGGCGGCAAAGGCAAAGTGGATGAAGCGCCCCATCTTGCGCGCTTCCTTCTTGTCCACGAACTCCAGCGGGTCAAAGTTCTTGACCTCGGCGGCAAAGGTGGTGGTGAAGCCTGTGGTATCGAAGGCCTGTATAGGCCCCATGCCGCTGGCGCCGGCCATCAACTGTCGCCAAACCTCTGGCGCGGTGTTGCCCACCCCGCAGACCAGCCCCAGGCCGGTGATTACGACTCGGCGGGTCACTGGCTACTTGCCGCCTTTCGCATTCTTTTCGATGTACTCGATCGCGTCCTTGACGGTCTTGATCTTTTCGGCTGCCTCGTCGGGAATCTCCATGTCGAAGGCCTCTTCGAACTGCATTACCAGCTCGACTACGTCCAGCGAATCCGCGCCCAGGTCTTCCTGGAAGCTGGCGCCGGGGGTGACTTCGGCCTCGTCCACCTGCAACTGCTCGACGATGATCTGTTTGACTTTTTCTTCAACGGCCATGCGTGTTTCTCCTCATGATTTTCTTCAACTTGGGAATCTCTCCGGGGCTTGCCTGCTCAGGCTCCGCCTGCCCAGCCTACCGGGTCGCGGCAGGGGAGCACAACCACTACGCCCGAAAAAATGCGCATGGCCCCGAAATTCAAGTCTACCGGGCCGATGAGGGGGGTGTAAAGGCGAGGGGAACCAATGGAATAGGGAATAGGGAACAGGGAATAAAAAACCCGCAAAAAATGACTGAAATACCACAGGTAAAAGGCGTATATTAGGCGAAAGAGGTACCGCTGAAACCATGGGGAGATGCAATTTCGCATCCGCTGGAGTCTGATATGACCATGATCGCTGAACCGACAATTACCTGCCCGAAGTGCAAAGCCGAGATTCCTCTTACGGAATCAATCGCAGCCCCATTGCTTGAGGCGACCCGCAAACAATACGAGAGGAAACTCTCACAAAAGGACAAAGAAATTGAGCAACGCGAAGAAGCATTACGCGAAAAGGAAAAGAAAGTCACCGATGCGAGACACAAACTGGACCAGGAGATTGCCGAGCAGGTCGCTGAGCAATTGAAGGCCGAGCGAATTCGGATTGTTGCCGAAGAGGCTAGAAAGGCTAAGCTCGCGAGCGCGTCCGAGATCGAGGCGAAGAACCGAGAGGTAGAAGGACTCAAGGAAGTTCTCGAAGAGAACAACCGCAAGCTGACCGTGGCGCAGAAGGCACAGGCGGAACTCATCAAGAAACAGCGCGAATTGGATGATGCCAAAAGGGAACTTGATTTGACCGTCGAGAAGCGGGTTCAGGAGAATCTCACCGAAGTACGCACACAGGCCAAACGGGAAGCAGAGGATGCGGAGCGGCTCAAGGTAGCCGAAAGAGATCAGAAGATCGCTTCCATGCAGCGAACCATTGAAGAGTTGCAGAGGAAAGCAGAGCAGGGTTCTCAGCAGCTACAAGGTGAGGTCCAGGAGCTAGAATTGGAGAGCCTGCTCCGTATCAAGTTTCCATACGACACCATAGAACCTGTTCCCAAGGGAGAATTTGGCGGCGACACTCTTCAGCGGGTCGTAAGCCAGGCAGGTGTAATGGCCGGAACCATTCTCTGGGAGTGCAAGCGCACTAAGAACTGGAGCAACAGCTGGCTCGCCAAGCTGCGCGAGGACCAGCGTACTGCGAAAGCCGAAATTTCCATTCTCATCTCCCAGGCCCTCCCAGAGGGCGTAGAGACCTTCGATGTGATCGAAGGAGTATGGGTCGCCCACCCGCGTGTCATCATTCCGGTCGCAACCATGCTCCGCAACACGCTCCTCGAAGTCAGTACCGCCCGGCTCATCAATGAAGGGCAGCAGACAAAGGCCGAAATGGTCTACCAGTACCTCACCGGACCGCGCTTCCGTCAGCGTGTCGAGGCCATCGTTGAGGCGTTCTCGTATATGCAAGACGACCTCGATAAAGAGCGAAAGGCGATCATGAAGCAGTGGGCAAAGCGTTCCGAACAGATTGAGAGAGTCATGAACGCCACGGTTGGAATGTACGGAGATTTGCAGGGAATCGCAGGGAAATCGATCCAAGAAATTGAGGGGCTGGAGTTTCTAGCGCTGGCAGCCGGAGCCGACGAGAATAGAGCGGCAGAGTAGCGGAAAGCGACCAACTCAGCTAACCCCGCTTTTCCCCAAACGCCGCCCGCATCCGCTTCCACGTCGTCTCCAGCTCTTCGGGCAGGATGCGTGTCTCGGCGACCGTGGTCATGAAGTTGGTGTCGCCGGACCAGCGGGGCAGGGCGTGCAGGTGCAGGTGGCCTTGGACGCCGGCGCCGGCGGCCTGGCCCAGATTAATGCCAAAGTTGAGGCCCTGCGGATGGTAGAGCTTCTCCAGCACTTGCTCGGTGCGCTGCGCCAGCTCGATCAGCTCGTGGGCGGTTGCGGCGGGCAAGTCGGCCAGCCGGTCCAGATGCGCGTAGGGCATCACCATCACGTGGCCGGAGGTGTAGGGAAAGGCGTTCAGGCAAACAAAGCAGTGCTTGCCGCGATAAACCAATCCGCCCGCAGCCTCAGCCTCTTCTGCACTCATGCCCTGAGCAATTGCGTAATCAATGCTCGCCATCAGGTTGCAGAAGACGCAGTGGTGGTCGCCGGGCCAGGCTGCCAGGCTTGGGGGAACGCCGGGGCGCTCACTGCTGTCCGCCGCGGTGATGTAGGCAAAGCGCCAGGGTGTCCAGAGAAGGTCCATGGGTTGAGTTCCGTCTGCATCAGTATAGAAGGTTGTTGAGCGGAAAGGTTGCGGATGAGGGTTCGTGGATTCCCATTTCTCCCAACAACTTTACGGCTCCGTCTGTCATCGTCCGAGACAGAATTGATCTGTCCAGGCTTCTCACCGCCCCAGCGCCAGCGAAGGATCGGCAGAAAGCGCGCTTTCGGCAAACTCCCCAGCCAAAAAACGCGGCCAGGCAGCGGCGGCAATCATCGCCGCGTTATCCGTCGAGAGAGCCAGCGTCGGAAAAGCCACGCGCAGCCCCCGCCGTGCGGCTTCGGCGCTGAAGCGCACGCGCAGTTCGCGGTTTGCGGCCACTCCGCCGGTCACCAGAATCCGTCGCGCGCCCAGCGATTCCGCCGCCGCAAAACTCTTCTTCATCAGGTCGCCTACCACCGCGCACTGAAAGCTGGCGACCAGGTCCAGCACCTGTTGCGGACACAGCAAGAGCGCCTCTTCCTTGCTTTGCGGCAAGCGCGCCTCCGCCCCCGGCGCAAAAAGCCGTGCCGCACGCGCCCGCGCCTCGCCTTGCAGCTCGTTCAGCTCCACATACCGCAGCACCGCCGTCTTGATCCCAGAAAACGAAAACATAAATCGCGGGTCGAGATCGGCGATAGGCGCGGTCTTAGCCGCCTTGGTCCTCGGAACCTTCCCCGCCAGATGCGCCTTCACCTTGATCTGTGCAAATGCAAACGGCACCGCCCGCGGGTTGCCGTAGCGCGCCAGCGCATCGATCCACGGCCCTCCGGGGTATCCGAAGCCCAGCAGCTTGGCCACCTTGTCGAAGGCCTCGCCGGCCGCGTCGTCCAGCGTCCGCCCCATGAGCCGGTAACTCCACGCACCCTGCGCCGGCCGCGCCAGATAAAGGTGCGTGTGCCCGCCGGAGACCACGAGAGCTAAGGCCGGCTCATCTGACGAATCGGACGGGCTGCGTCCCGTCCCCTGGGAGTTGTACTGCGATGCTGCGGTCGCGGACTCTTGCTCATGCAGCAGCACGGCGTGGATGTGCCCTTCGAGGTGGTTGACAGCAATCAGCGGCAGCCCCAGCGCGTAGGCCAGCGCCTTGGCGTAGGTAATCCCCACCAGCAGCGCCCCGGCCAATCCCGGCCCGGCGGTCACGGCAATGGCGTCCAGATCGGCCAGCGTAATCCCCGCCTCCGCCAGCGCCGCCCGCACCACCGGCACAATGGCCCGCAGATGCTCCCGGCTGGCCAGCTCCGGCACCACCCCGCCGTAGCGCGCGTGCGTCTTGATCTGCGACGCCACTACAGACGAAAGTGTCCGCGCCCCGTGCTCCACGACAGCCGCAGCCGTCTCGTCGCACGAGGTTTCAATGCCCAGGATGAGGCCGCGTCCGCTCATGTATTTAGTTTATCGGGTGGGCGAGAGACAATGGATGCAGCAACCATGCTCGCCGCTACGCCCCAATTCGATGCGGCTCTCAAGATCATCGCCGCCCTGCACGCCGCTGGCCATGAGAGTTATCTTGCCGGCGGCTGCGTGCGCGACCTGCTCCTCGGCCGCGAGCCCACCGATTACGACGTCGCCACCAGCGCCACGCCCGACATCGTCCTCAACCTCTTCCCGCGCACCTTTGCCGTCGGAGCGCACTTCGGCGTCGTGCTGGTCGCAACAGAATCACAAGAAGAGCCCGCCTACCCCGATGGCTCGAGAGGCACGGAACACATTACTGAGGTCGCCACCTTCCGCTCCGATGGCGCCTACTCCGATGGCCGCCATCCAGACGCGGTGCGCTACACCACCAGCGCCGAAGAGGATGTCCGCCACCGCGATTTCACCATCAATGGCCTGTTGCTGAATCCTGAGCGGCTTTTCCCTCAGGGGCTAAAGCCCACTTCTCTAACTGGCCAGGATGCACGGGCTAAAGCCCGTACCCTTCGCGATGCAGTAATTGACTATGTCGGCGGCCTGGCCGATCTGGACGCCGGTCTGATCCGCGCCATCGGCCAGCCCGGCGAGCGCTTTGAAGAGGACCACCTGCGCATGTTGCGCGCCGTGCGTTTTGCCGCGCGCTTCGACTTCCAGATCGACCCCGCCACCGCCTCTGCCATGCGCAGTCTGGCCCCCAAAATTCATGCCGTCAGCCGCGAGCGTGTCCGCGACGAGCTGACGAAAATGCTCACCGAGGGACGAGCCCGCCGGGCTTTTGAACTGCTCGACGAAACCGGCCTCCTCGCCGAAGTCCTTCCGGAAATCGCCCGCATGAAGGGCGTCGACCAGCCGCCGCAGTTTCATCCCGAAGGCGACGTCTGGACGCACACGCTGCTGCTGCTCGCGCAGCTCGACGCAGGCTGCCCGCTCCCTCTCGCCTGGGGCGCGCTGCTGCACGATGTGGGCAAGCCGCCCACCTTCATGCGCGCCGACCGCATCCGCTTTAACGGTCACGTCGATGTCGGCGTCGCCATCGCCGCGGACATCTGCCAGCGCTTTCGCTTCTCCAACGACGAAACCCATCAAGTTCTCTCGCTCGTCGAGAACCACATGCGCTTTGCCGACGCCCATCACATGAAGGCTTCCACCCTCAAGCGCTTCTTCCGCCTGGAGAACTTTCCCCAGCACCTGGAGCTGCACCGCATGGATTGCATGGCCGGCAGCGGCAACCTCGACCACTGGAACTATGTCCGCGAACGCTATGCATCCATGCCCGAAGAAGCCGTGCGTCCGCAGCCTCTGCTCACCGGCCGCGAGCTGATCGCCGTCGGCTACCAACCCGGCACCGCCTTCAAGGAGATGCTCCGCGCCGTCGAGGACGCACAGTTAGAAGGTGCCATCGCGACACCCGCCGAGGCGCTCACCTTCCTCCGCGACCGCTTTCCGCTGACTTAACCGCCTCCGGTACAAGCAGGTGACCCAGGTCCCAGAAGTGGGACCTAGGCCACCCATCACCTCCCGCAACCCAGATTACTTATTCCCCTGACCTGCGTCATCTGCCTTTAACTTCTTAACCCACTCAGTATCGACTTCAGACATTGCATCGCAAATGTCCTGAATATGCCACCCTCTTCGCTTCAGCTCTTCTACCAAGTTTTGGCCGTCCATTGGTTCTGACGGTTGCCACGTTTCTCTTCCAAGATATTGAGGCTCAGTTGCCGAAACATGGTAGAGATTATCGGAGACCTTCTTTACGCTGATCGTCACATACACCCCCTTGGTGAACTTTGCATATCCTCATGTCGCGAGAGATAGGCCATCACGCACAGCCTTTGCGGCTCACAAAGCAGAAACCGGTGTGTCCTTGCGAATCTGCATAACTTCATCCAAAATGTGATGCGCGAGGTCGGACTTTGATTGCGCGGGAAAGGCGACCTCGCGTGCCGCGGTTATGAAGGTGGCGGCGTTCTGTTCCGAGTCGAAGCCCAGGCCGGGTTGGGAGACATCGTTGGCGACGATGGCGTCCGCGCCTTTGCGCGCTAGCTTTTCGCGTGCGTTGCGGATCAGCTCTTGTGTATCGCTGGCGGTCTCGGCGGCAAAGACGATGAGCAATGTGCCGGGGTTGCGGTGGGCCGCTACGCTCTGCGCAATGTCTTCCGTGGGCTCAAGCGTGAGCGTGAGCGGGCCGTTGCGCTTCAGCTTCTGTGCGGCGGGGGCAGCGGGACGGAAGTCGGAGACGGCAGCGGCTTTAATAACCATAGTAGCTTGGGGGAGATGGGCAAGGACGGCGGCGTGCATCTGGCTCGCGGTGGTGACGTCGATACGGTCGCAGCCGGCGGGGGCAGCCAGCGCGGTGGGCGCGCTGATGAGGATGACCTTTGCGCCGCGCGCGATGGCTGCTTCGGCCAGTGCGTAACCCATGCGGCCGCTGGAGCGGTTGCCGATAAAGCGCACGGGATCGATGGGCTCGCGCGTGCCCCCGGCGGTGACCAACACCGTTTCTCCGGCGAGATCGTTCTCATCGACGCGCTGAATGCGGGCGAGAACGGCACTGACGATCGCGTCGATCTCGGCGAGGCGGCCGCTGCCGGTCATGCCGCAGGCCAGGTAGCCGCTGCCGGGCGCGATGATTTCTACGCCTCTCAGGCTCAGCGTGACGAGATTGGTCTTCGTGGCGGCGTGGTTCCACATGTTCACATTCATCGCCGGGGCAACGATGACGGGCGCGGTAGTGGCGAGGTAAAGGGTCGAGAGAAAATCGTCGGCCAGGCCATGCGCGAATTTGGCCAGCGTGTGCGCGGTGGCCGGAGCGACCAGGAGCAGGTTGGTGGATTCGGCCTCGGAGATGTGCTCGATGGAGCCGCCTTCGTACGCATCCGCCTGCCACATCGAAGTGATGACCTTGTGGCCGGTGAGCGCAGCAAAGGTGAGCGGGCGGATAAACTCTTCGGCGGCGCGGGTCATGACCACATGCACGTCGAGCGAGTGCTGCTGCAAGGAGCGAACCAGTTCGGCGGCTTTGTATGCGGCGATGCCGCCGGTGACGCCGAGCGTGACTTTGAAGGGAAGCGGGCTAGGCATGGTCTGCTCCTATAAGGTGGTTGTCAATCAGGCGCGTTTCGCCCAGACGGGCGGCGACGGCGATGAGCGCGCCGCGCGTGGTGTTCGCCAGAGACAGCAGAGTATCGGGATCAACCACGGCGGCGTATTCCACGATGATCGTGGGTTCGGATGCGAGCATCTGCTGCATGGCTGCGATCAGCGCCTGGGAGTTGCGCTCGCCTTGCGTGTGGAGATCGGCGGCCGCGACCAGAGAGCGGTGCAGGATAGTGGCGCGGCTGCGCTGCTCCGCCGTCAGGTAGCGGTTGCGCGAACTGAGGGCGAGGCCGTCGGGCTCGCGCACGATGGGACAGGCGACAATTTGCACAGGAAAATTGAGATCGCGCACCATGGCACGGAGGACGGCGAGCTGCGCGGCATCCTTCTGGCCAAAGTAAGCGCGGTCGGGCGTGACGATGTGCAAGAGCTTGGCGACGATAGTGGCGACTCCGCGAAAGTGGCCGGGGCGGTGCGCGCCGTCGAGGCGGTCGCTGATGCCGGCCACTTCAATAAAAGTAGCTGCGCCGGCGGGAATCAGCGTTTCGGCGGGGGGTGCGAAGAGAATGTCGACGCCAGCGGCGGTGAGCGCGGCGCAATCGGCCTCAAAGGTGCGCGGGTAGCGGCTGAAGTCCTCGCTGGGGCCGAATTGCAGGGGATTGACGAAGATGGTGGCGGCCACGTGGGCGCAATCGCTCTTCGCCGCGTCGATGAGCGAGAGATGGCCGGCGTGCAATGCGCCCATGGTGGGTACGAGGGCGAGTGTGCCGCCGCGGCGGAGTTCGTGGGCGGCGGCTTGCATCTCGTCAATGGCAGTGATGATGCGCATGGAGTTGATCAGTGTTCCCTTCGATTGGCCGGAGGCGAAGTTCATCGCCGGCTGCGTTTGAGCGGCTCATGCAAGAGTGGCTCCGCACCGGCTTCGCTGGGTAGGTGGTAGCTCTCCGCATCGGCGGGGAAGGCGCCGCCGCGAACGTCGCTCGCATAATGCTGGATGGCTTCGCTGAAGAGCGCGGACGCGTCGGCATAGCGGCGGACAAACTTGGCCGGGGTTGCGCCGGTGAGATTGACGAGATCGTGGAAGACGAGGATCTGTCCGTCGCACTCCGGGCCCGCGCCGATGCCGATGGTGGGAATGGCGAGCGCGGCGGTGATGAGGCCGCCGGCTTCGCGGGGAACGCACTCCAGCACGATGGCGATAGCGCCGGCAGCTTCCAGGGCCTGTGCATCGGCGATAAGATCGTCGATGGCGGCTGTGGATTTACCCTGCACGCGATAGCCAAGGCGATGCACCGACTGCGGCGTGAGGCCGATGTGGCCGACGACGGCAATCTCCGCCTGGGTAAGCGCGGCGACCAGAGCGGCGCGGTTGCGCCCGCCCTCAATCTTCACCGCTTCCGCGCCGGCCTCTTTGATGAAACGCGCCGCGTTGGCGATGGCCTCCCCGGTGGAGGCATGGTAGGAACCGAAGGGCATGTCGGCCACCAGCAAGGCACGGCGCACCCCGCGGCGGACGGCGCGGGTGTGGTGCAGCATCTCCTCCATGGTGACGGGCAGCGTGCTGTCATAGCCAAGAATCGCCATGCCCAGCGAGTCGCCAACTAGAACCATGTCGATCCCGGCCTGGTCAACGAGCCGAGCGGTGGAATAGTCGTAAGCGGTGAGCGCAGTGATCGGCTGGCGGGCTTGTTTTCTGTCGAGAAGGGTTTGCGCGGTGACCTTCGGCGCAGAGGTAGATTCTTCCCGAGCGGGAAGCTGGATAAGACTCATGACGATTCTCCAGTGCAGCTCCGCAAGCAGCGCGGATGCTACCTGTTACACACAGTTCCAGTATACGTCTGCCGGCTACCGGCTGAAAATACCCCAGGGAAGGATAGTGTCCTAATTTGAAATCCACAGCCTCAAGCTCCAATCTCACTTGTCAAGTGTTTATGGGGGTACAATTTTAATATGATGCTGAAACGTTGTGCGATAGTCGTCGTACTTAGTCTCGGAATCATCGCGACCGGCAACCCACAAAACAGCCGCGACGGCCATAAGGATGCAGCTCAGAACAAATCATCTCCAACCGTCACGATAGTAGATAATTCCACACGCCAGCAAGAGGCAAACAGCACCACCCAGAAACCGCCAGAAACCCATGCGCAGATTGAATGGTCCAATTGGGCGCTGGTACTGATAGGCGCACTGGGTGTATTGGCGGCTGTCGCCACTTTGAAAAAGATCGAACATCAAACGAAAGCTACCGAAATTGCCGCTGTTGCCACTCAAGCCAGCGCCAAGGCCGCTGAGGACGCCGCCGTTGCGGCTAAGGATAACGCCAAGGCCGCATTACTCAACGCGCAAGTTCTGAGGAATGCTGAGCGCCCATGGATTTTGATATTCAGCGAAAAGATGCCCGACTGTGAGGCATCCGCCTTGTTTGCCAAGAATTGCGGAAGGACTCCAGCACGACTCGTCCTGAGTTCCAAAAACAACTGGTTGCTCATAAAACCAAGCGAGCGATTGGACTTTGAACCGCAGAGACCCAACTACGGAAGTATCTCGCCCCTCTATGAGCCAATTATCATTTTGCCCAATGAGAGCACCTATATTCTGAATATCACGGAGTTCGATGTCATTAGGGAATGCGAGTCGGCAGAGAGATTTGAAGCCGTAAAGGCCGGCACACTCGACCTGTATATTTTCGGGAAGTTGGCCTACCAAGACTTGCTTCACGCCGATTCCGAGTCCTTCCATGAAACCGCGTGGTGCTGCCACTACCTGACGCTACCTGACGTGGGGAATAAGCTCTCGATGTTTGGATTGCCCGGTTATACCTATCACACCTAGCAGAGTTAAGAGCCAGACTCCGAGGTGTTGAATGGAAAGCAAATAAGGACACTAACCAGAGAAAACAGTTCTTATCAATCCCGCACACGCAAAAGGGACTTCGACCAAGGCAATTGCCTGATCGAAGCCCCCCTCGTCTTGCCTTTCCTTACTTGGCCTTCGGCCCCGCCGCACGAATCGCCTCTGAAGCATCGAACTGCTTGAAGTTCTCCTCGAAGCGCGTCGCCAGCTCGGCAGCCGTCTTGTCGTAAGCTGCCTTGTCGGCCCACGAGTTGCGCGGGTTCAAAATCTCCGCCGGAACATCCGGGCAGCTCACCGGAATGCTCAGCCCGAAGGCCGGCTCGGTTTGAAACTCCACCTTGCTCAGCCGTCCGTCCAACGCCGCATTCACCAGCGCGCGCGTAATCTTCAAGCTCATGCGCTTGCCCACGCCGAACTTGCCACCGCTCCAGCCGGTGTTGACCAGCCAGCACGAGGCCTTATGCTGTGTGAGCCGCTTGCCCAGCATCTCCGCATAAACCCGCGGCGCCAGCGGCAAAAACGGCGCGCCGAAGCAAGCCGAAAACTCCGGCTCCGGGTCCTTGCCCATTCCCGCCTCGGTCCCCGCCAGCTTCGCCGTATAGCCCGACAAAAAGTGGTACATCGCCTGCTCCGGCGTCAGCCGCGAGATCGGCGGCAGCACCCCAAAGGCATCGGCCGCCAGGAACATCACATTCTTCGGATGTCCGCCCACCCCCGGAATCACCGCGTTCTCGATGAAGTCCACCGGGTAAGCCGCGCGCGTGTTCTCCGTCAGATGAATGTCGAAGTAATCCGGCTTCCGCTCCGCGTCCAGAATCACGTTTTCCAGCACCGACCCAAAGCGAATCGCCCGATAAATCTGCGGCTCGTACTCCTCGGTCAGGTTCACGCATTTCGCGTAGCAACCGCCCTCAAAGTTGAAAATCCCCGTCGGCCCCCAGCCGTGCTCGTCGTCGCCGATCAGCCGCCGCGCCGGGTCCGCCGAAAGCGTCGTCTTGCCTGTCCCGCTCAGCCCGAAAAACAGAGCCGTCACCCCGTCCGCGCCCACGTTCGCCGAGCAGTGCATGGGCAGCACGTCCTTGTTCGGCACAATGAAGTTCATCACGCCGAAGATCGACTTCTTGATCTCCCCGGCGTATTTCGTCCCGCCGATCAAAATGATCTTCCGCGTAAAATCCGCCAGAATAAACGCGCCCGTTTTCGTTCCGTCCCGCTCCGGCACCGCCTCAAACTCCGGTGCAGCCACCACCGTAAACTCCGGCACGTGCGTCGCCAGCGCCGCCGCCTCAGGCCGCACAAACAAATCCCTCACAAACAGCGCGTGCCACGCATACTCGCTGATGATCCGGATCGGCAGCCGGTAAGCCGCATCCGCCCCGCAGTACAGGTCCTGCACAAACAGTTCGCGCCCCTTCAGGTGCTCCACCACCCGCTCCAGCAGCGCCCCAAACTTCTCCGGCGCAAACGGCTTGTTCACCTTGCCCCAGTCAACCACGCCGTGCGTCGCCGCGTCGTCCACCGTGAACTTGTCCTTGGGACTGCGCCCCGTCCGCGCCCCGGTCACGGCCACCAGCGCCCCGTTGGCCGCCAATTGTCCCTCGCCCCGCACCAGCGCCGTTTCAATCAGTTGCGCCATCGGCAGGTTGGCATGAACCCGGCCCCCGGCCGCCAACGCCTTCAGCGACTCCGCTTCAGAAAGATGTGCCATGCAGAAAACCCCTTCCTCGTGAATCAAAGATTAAAAAATGACCGATAATCCATTGTGCCATCCGGACCGCATTGTGGGAAAGGGCCTGTGCCGGGAACTGGGGTCGGGGGCAGGGAACCACCCTCAGCAGTAGTTGTCAGGAAACTCTGGGCTCCCCGCGCTCTACCCGAAAAGCTCACGCTCAATGCAGTGCAGGTCTCCGGGGTCGAAGTAGGGCGCTGTCCAGGCATCGGTAGTGGACAGATACATCCCCGCCGAGATGGCTGCCTGCTGCTTGGAGCGTGGCTGCTGTGCAACGCGAGGAGTGGGCGAGGGCGCCGGACTCTTTTTCGCGGCCACGGTCTTTTTCGCGCCGGCAGGCTTTTTGGTTGCGGTATTCTTCTTTGGCGCAACTTTCTTCTTGGTCGCGGCTTTCTTTGCGGCTGGCTTTGCCTTGCTCGCCACCATGGAAGCCTTCATCGGCGCGGCGCTGTGCGAGGCCGAACTCCGCGTGCTTTTCTTGCCGGCTGCCTTGCTGGCCGCTGTCCCCTTGGCGGGGGCGCTCTTTGCTGGCGGGGTTTTTGCCGCTGGGGGAGCGGCATAGCGGTCCAGAAACGCATAGTGATCCACCAGCAACAGCGCCTCGATCATGAATGCTGTGGCAATGTCGGGGTCGTGGATGGCGAGCAGGTTGTCGCCGTTTTGGGCTTCGCCGCCTGAGGCCAGGTTGGAGGAACCGCAATAGACCACGGGGTCGTCGCCGTTGAATCCGCACACCACGAACTTGTCGTGGATCTCGTGCCCCAGAATCGACGGAACCTGGTTGAAGGGCGGCGGCAAGGTAATTTTGCTTGGCTTCCCGGTCACCAGCACGCCGGTTTTGCTGCCCGGCGAGTAGAGTGTGACGCCCCCGGGACTGTCCGAGATCCCGTAGCTGAAGAAACTCTGTGTTGCATGGAGATTGCAGAGCGTGGAGTAAACCGAGCTGGCGCTCCCCGTCAGTTGCATCACGGCAAACAGCACGCTGCCCATGGGCTTGGCGCTTTCCTGCGTGATGCGTTGCGAAATCCCGTTGAGAATGCTGGTGGCATCGGCCGCGGTGTGGGGAGAGAAGGTGATGGAGGTCTGCGGCAGGGCATTCGACTTTGCAATGACATAGGGCGCGGCGGCCAGCGGAGTCTGCGCAAAGGACTCAGAGGCCTTGTCGTTCCAGCTCTCGTTGAAGACCATGGCGTATTCGGCGGCGACTCCGGGGTCATCGAAGACCAGAACGTGGTTGGCGTTCACGTAGAGGCCGGTCACCGAAAAGTTGGTCGATCCGGTCAGCACCTGCGTGGGCGTCCCGTTGTCGTAGACAATGAAAACCTTGTCGTGGGAGTAGCGCCCAAAGTGGCCGCGCAAAATCGCCCCGGGAGCCTTGGCTGCTTTGTTGAACAGCGCGGTGAACTGGTCTTCCGGAGTGGAATTGGCCGCGTTGTGATGCAGCGTGGCATTGTCGAGAATGATGCGGATGCGCCCCTGCCCGGCCAGCTTGAGCAGGATGTTGAGGATATCCGGCTCGTTCAGGTCGTAAGCAAACATATCCAGATGCAACGAAGTCCTGTTCAGAACCTGGTTCAGCAGCGCAAAGACCTGCACCCGCGCGCTTGAGCCCATCCAGGCGTACTCATCCGCGTATGTGAACGTCTGCCCGGCCGCATTTGTGCCTGCCTGCGCCGTGGTGTCGAAGAGCAGTTGCTTGCCGGCAGGCTGCAGCAGCGCCTTCAGCCCAAAGTGGTTGGTGAACGCCTCCGACTGCATATAGCCGCGCGTAAAGCCCAGCGAGACGCTTCCCTTGCTGAAGGGTCCCACCGTCACCGTCACGGAGACGCTCAGCGTGGGGTCCAGCGGCTGCATGGATTGATTCTTGTCAAAATACCGCGGCGTCACGGTATAGGTGTAAGGTCCTGTGGCCGGCTGCACACCCTGGTGTACCGAGCCGGGAACGTGAACCCAGCGAAACTTGTGAATGGGAGCGTTGACGCTGGAGTTGGCCGGCTCCGCCGCCACCTGAGCATGGCTGGAGGGGGTTTTAAACTTCAGCTCGTTGAACAGATAGTACGACTGCCCGCCTTGCGGCTGGCAGGCGATAGTGAATCCCGCCAGATTCTGCGCGCTGCTCTTGCTGGCAAAGTTGAAGGCCAGCAGAGTTTTGTTGTCGCCCGTGTAAGCCTTTACCGTCATCGAGCCCTTGGTTACGGTCACAATAGCCATTTGAACCTCCAGTATGTGGGCGGTCTCCCGTCCCTCGAATGATAACAACCTTCCAACTCCCTGAAACTATTTTTTTATGAACAGGACTGTAACGGCTGATAAACTGGCCTTTTGCATTCCACAAATCCGAAATTGAGAGGACTCGCTCTGGCATCATGGCCGCTCAACTATCGTTCCTTGGATTTGTCTGGAAGAATCTCTGGCGGCGAAAGCTGAGAACCCTGCTGACTCTGTGCGGAATCGGCATGGCCATCGGCGCTTTCGTCGGCCTGGTGGGCTTCTCGCGCGCTTTTGAACACGAATGGCTGCGCATCTACTCCAGCAGCGGCATCGATATTGCCGTCATTCAAGGAACCTTCCTGAATACCTCGGTGGATGAATCGGCAACGCCGAAGCTCCGGGCGCTTCCCTTTGTAGCGCAAGCCGCGCCCATGATCTACAACATCATGGATCTGACTCCTGACGTGAATGCGCTGGTCTTTGGCTGGAAGGCGGATTCCTTTGAGTTCGAATCGCTCCAGTTGCTTTCAGGACGGCCTTTCCGCGACGGCCAGCCGGAGGTGATGCTGGGCGACCTCCTGGCCGGTAACCTGGCAAAGAAAACCGGCGACACGCTGGAGATTCAAGGCTCTCCGTTTATGGTAGTCGCCATCTACCGCGGCGGCTCCGCGCTGGAGGCCGGCGCGGTCATCATGCCCCTCGATCAGTTGCAGCAGCTCAGCAGCCTGCAGGGCAATGTCTCCACCATCCATGTGCGCCTGCGCCCCGCCCCGCCTGGCCAATCCCCGCAAGAGTATATGGAGCAAGCGCAGGCGCAAATCGAGGCGGCCCTGCCGGGATTGCGCGCCGTTCCCGCGGCCGAGCGCGCCGGCAACAATCAGTTTGTCCGCCTGGCCCACGCCTCCGCCGTCGGCACCTCTTTGATCGCGTTGATGATGGGCATCCTGGGCATAGCCAACACCATGGCCATGTCGGTCTTCGAGCGTACCCGCGAGATCGGCATCCTCCGCGCGCTGGGATGGAAGCGATGGCACGTGCTGATTCTCATTCAACTGGAGGCCTCCGTGCTTGGCCTGGGCGGAGGGTTTCTGGGCCTCGCGGTTGGATGGTACGCGCTGCGCCTGCTGGCTTCCCTGCCCCAGACCGCCAGCATCGTCACTGCTTCGTTTCCTGTGCCGCTGCTGGCTGAGGCCCTGGGCATTGCTATTCTGGCCGGGCTGATCGCTGGTGCGCTTCCGGCATGGCGCGGCGCGCGCCTTTCGCCCGTAGAGGCTCTGCGCCACGACTAGCGCATGTTGCCAGCAATTAGTACCAATTCCTGAGCTCGGGCCAGTCGGCGGCGTAAGAGCGTTTGCGGCCACGCAGCCAGAAGTAGTGAAGATGCTCGCTGTCCATGATCCAGGGCGCGTCAAAGGGGCCGAGGTCGATGACTTCGGCGTAGGTGTCGGTGTAGTCCTTCGCGTTGTTGCCGAGGGTAAGGACGGATTCGCCGGTGTAGTTGTTCCATCCCCAGAAGAAGTAGTTCTGATGGCCACTAATGGCGGTGGGGAGGCCGTATTTGGGGCCGAGGATGTTGACGGCGCTGGCTTCGCCGTAGTTACCACAGAAGATGGCGGTGTGGGCGCGGTTGCCGGGCGGAAGGGCGTTGTAGCGGGAGGCAAAGCCTTCGACCATCTGCGGCCAGCCGAAGCGGTCGGAGAGGATTTCGGGCAAGGGGCTGGTGAACTTTTCGAACCGGGCCTGCTGGGGATTGAACGGGGCGGTGTAGGCGATGTAGCGCTCCGGCGGCAGAAGGGTGAGCACCACGGGACCGGAGCCGATGACGAGGCCGAAAGCCAGCGCACCAGCATAGGCGGCGAGGGGCCAGTTGCGGCGGGTAAGCTGGCCGAAGGCCGCGGCGCCGGCGGCGAAGAGGACAGGGTAGATGGGGGCGAGGTAGTAGTCCTTGCCGCGGAGGGCCATCATCAGAGCCAGGAAGAACAGGTAGGTGAAGCCGGCGAAGCGCCAGGGACGGGCAGCGCGTGAGAAGGCCAGCCAGACTGCCCCGCCGATCCAGAGTGGAGCGGAGGAAAAGAGCAGAACCCGAATCTGTTCGACGAAGAAGGGGCCGGGGGAGAGACGGACGACCTTGTCGGAGTGGGCGACGCCGTTGAGGAACTCATAGGTGGGGAAGTGATGGACCCACTGCCAGAGGAGGTTAGGGAGGGCCAGGAGGAGGAGCAGGGCGACTCCGGCGGCACAGCCTTTGGACCAGAGGATGCGGCGCTGGGGGCTGAGGAGGAGGCCGAACAAAAGCGCGACGAGGAAGAAGATGGTGGTGTGTTTGTTTTCGATTCCGAGGCCGGCGAAAAGGCCGAAGAGGAGCCAGGCGCGGGGAGTGGCGGAGCCTTCGGCGAGGCGAAGCACAATGAGGAGGGCGCCCATCCAGAAGCAGGGCTCGAAGGAGTTCATGGAGAGATAGTTGGCGATGCCGAGGAAGACGGGAGCGGCGAGGACGGCGGTCATGGCCAGGACTTGCGCGCTGCGGCGGCCGCCGAGTTGCCAGGCCAGCAGGCCGGTCAGGGCAACGGTTACTCCACCGGCGGCGAAGCTGAAGATGCGAATGCCGGTGGGCGAGAGGCCGAAGATCGCTTCGGCAAGGCGGGCTTGCAGGGCGACCAGTGGAGGCTGATCGACGTAGCCCCAGGCCAGATGATGACCGCAGACGAGGAAGTAGAGCTCGTCGCGGAAGAAGCCGTAGCCTAGATGGGAGCCCCAGAGCGAACTGGCGAAGTGGATCAGGAATGTCAGGGTGGCAAAGATGCCGGCGAGCAGGAGGGCCGTGCGCACAGGCGTTCGCGCTGGGATGGGCGAAGGGCTTTGCTGCAAGGTTGTGGCCTTCTCGCCGGCGGTCTGCGCAATTGTATCCGCGAGGGGTGGGGATGGTTTCATGAATTCCTTCGGTGTCTGCTTCATGCAAATGCGATTCGCACTCAGTGAGTGCAAAGGGGATTTGCACTGTCGATACGGCCCTAAGAATTTTTCACCAACTGAGCCATCCACCGGCATAGCCGGCCCACGAGGGATGAAACCTGCCGCCTCGGCATTTACCTGGTCTGCCCGGATTTTGGACCAGTGGAATATTTAGTGTAGCGCAGCGGTGAGGGGCCCAGCTTTTTTGTACCAACAGTAATGTTAGTCTTCGACGGGTTTCGGTTGCAGCCAGTTCGTGGCTAGCTGCGAACTGGCTGACGTACTCGCTTGGCGTCCTTTCCTTTGCCGCTTCTGGCGGAAGCCCTGGGCATTGCCGTTCTGCTCCGCAGCAGGCGCCGGTTTCACAATTGCGAAATTCCCGCGAATTCCACATAGCGGATGGACATTGTTCCCGCTGACCGATAAACTATCACTCACAGACCTTTCTCCAAATCCAAATATGTGAGGACTCACCTCAACATCATGGCCTCCCAATTGTCCTTTACCGGATTTGCGTGGAAGAACCTCTGGCGCCGGCGTCTCAGGACTCTGTTGACCCTATGCGGAATCGGCATGGCCATCGGCGCATTTGTCGCTCTGGTCGGCTTCTCCCGCTCCTTTGAGCACGAATGGCTCCGCCTGTACTCCAGCAGCGGCACCGACATCGCCGTCGTCGATAAAACATTTCTCAACACCTCGGTCAGTGAGTCGGTCGGCGTCAGGCTCCGCGCGGTGCCTGTCGTCGCGCAGGCTGAGCCCATGATCTTCAATATCATTGACCTCACGCCCGAGGTCAATGCGCTGGTCTTTGGATGGAAAGCTGACTCCTACGAGTTCAATTCGCTCACCTTCCTCTCCGGACACCGCTTTCAGGATGGACACCCCCAGGTCATATTGGGCGACCTGCTGGCTGGAAACCTCAACAAGAAGGTCGGCGAAACCATCGATATGCAAGGCGCAACCTTTACCGTCATGGGTATCTATCGTGGCGGCACCGCCCTGGAAGCCGGCGCGGTCATCATGCCCGTCGATCAATTGCAGCAACTCTCCAGCCTGCAGGGGAAAGTCTCCGGGTTTCATGTGCGCCTTCGCCCTGCGCCGAAAGGTGAATCGCCAGACCACTATCTGAAACGCGCCCAGACGGAGATTGAAGCCGCTCTGCCCGGCCTGAACGCCCAACTGGCCTCTGAGCGCGCCGGCAACAATCAGTTTGTCCGCCTGGCCCACGCCTCTGCGGTTGGAACCTCTTTGATCGCTCTGCTGATCGGCATCCTGGGCATCGCCAACACCATGGCCATGTCGGTCTTTGAGCGCACCCGCGAGATCGGCATCCTCCGCGCCCTGGGATGGAAGCGGTGGCACGTGCTGATTCTCATTCAACTGGAGGCATGCGTGCTTGGCCTGGGCGGCGGCCTGCTGGGCCTCGCCGTTGGATGGTATGCGCTGCGCCTACTCGCTTCCCTGCCCCAGACCGCCAGCATCGTCACCGCTTCGTTTCCTGTGCCGCTGCTGGCCGAGGCCCTGGGCATTGCCATTCTGGCGGGGCTGATCGCCGGCGCGCTTCCGGCATGGCGCGGCGCGCGCCTTTCGCCCGTCGAGGCTCTGCGCCACGACTAGGGAACCTCTGGTGATGCCGGGTTTTGCAAGGGCGCGGCTTTAACTGCGCCATAGATACTGCATAATCAACGCGGCTTTACACGCTGCGGAAAAACTCACTTATAACTTCCCGATAGCGTCAGGGTACGACTTCAGTCAGGATTATATACTTGACACAAGGCGTTGCCCAGTGAGAGGATTTTGGCGGATTATATACTTGGCGCGAGTCCGTTGCGGTGGGAGGGTTGGGTTATGGAGGCCGAGCCGTGAACGTTGTGCGCGACATAATCGTGACAATTGCCGCTTTAGTGGCAGTGCTGGGTTACTTTGGCATAAAACCCAAACAGCCATTGTGGGGGTTTACTATATCCTACGGTAAAAATGCAAAATTAGTTGTCATGTTGCTCCTAGTCGCTATTAGTTTGGGCATGTCCGGCTATTCTGCCTATCGCGCTTACCATCCTAAAATTGTGGAGAAGATTGTAGAGAAACAAGTACCGACACAGTGTCCAGCGCCTATGCCGCAGCCGACACCCCAGGCTATTGCTAGACACGGTACAGGAAATAAACAGACAACCCAGCAGAATGGTAATAATAATCAGGCGAACCCAGTCACCGTCAACGGCAGCCAAACGACAAATGGTGCCGGAAGTCATATTATCAACGGAAATAATAGCAATGTTTCCACACCACATTAGGGCAGTTAGGAGACAAACAAATGAAGCAATCGACAACCGTATTAGTGCTTGTTTTAGGACTCCTGTTTAGTGCAAGATCATTTGCCCAAGTAAACACTGGTGGCCAGACCACAAATGGTCCGTGCAGCCCCATTTTCAATGGAAGTCAAAATACGAACAACTGTACCATCGTAGTCGATCGAGGAACATTGAATGCAGTTCAGCAAGGAAACACTGTCGTCCTTACAGCCGTTGGAGGGCGTGTAGAACCTGTATCTTTCGGATTGATTTTTGATGCCGAAGTAACTTTAGTTTCTACAGGGGTTGGAACTTGTATGTCCTGTGGCGATGGCCGGCTTAATGACTCGCAAGGGAAACCGGATAAGAAGACTATTTGGGTGTTTTGGAGAAGCCCTGCTCTTCTTCCAGAAGAGCCTATCACTCTCACTTTTAAGTCGGCTACACCAGCCAATCTAGTAGGGATGGTATTGGTTAAGATGCCGATTTAATCTAGGCCGCCTGAGTAAGTTTCTTGTATTCCAGAACAGGCGGGTGGCCCAGGTCCGGATTTTCGGACCTGGGAATCCAAGAACCTTAACCCGCTCCCTTGACAAAATATGCACTCTAGTCCATTATTTGCATGGAGATGCAGATGGCGAGAAACTTCAAAGAACTACAGGCGAAGATTCCTCCCGAGCGGCGCGCCCGGACCGAAGAGCGGGTCCAGAAGACCATTGCGGAGATGGCATTGAATGAGCTTCGCAAGGCGCGGCAATTCACGCAGGCGGGTTTGGCTGCCACCTTGGGAGTCGATCAGGGTTCCATCTCCAAGATGGAACAGAGAACCGATATGTACATCAGCACGCTGCGAAGTTATGTTGAGGCGATGGGCGGCAATCTTCGCGTCACGGCTTCATTTCCCGAGGGGGAAGTCAGCATCAATCAATTCCATCTGGTGTAATCGTAAGCTACCCCACGCCTTGAACCGCCACAAAGCCCTATCCTTGCGACGTTTTTGTTTTTGTCGCAAGGGTGGGATAGCAGGATGCTCGCATGATGGGAACTGTGAAAATGCCCTACCGCCCGTTCCCCATAACTCCGTCCATCTCCCGCGAAAACCGCTCCTGCAAAACCCTCCGCAATATCTTCCCGTTGTAATTCTGCGGCAGGCCGCCCGAATCGAGAATCCAGATGCGGCGCGGTGCTTTGTAGGCCGCAAGATTCTGCCGGCACCACTCCAGCAACTCACTTTCGCTGGCCTGCGCGTATGTGAGCAGTTCCACCGCGGCCACGGGTATCTCGCCCTTTTCCTTGTGGGGCAGGCCGAAAGCCACCGCGCGCGCCACTGCCGGATGAGCCTCTACGGCCTCTTCCAGTTCGCGAACGTAAACCGAGTAGCCGCCGGATTTGATCACATCCTTCATCCGCCCCGCCAACCGGATCAGCCCCAGGCGGTTGCGCGTGGCCAGATCGCCGGTGCGCAACCATCCGTCGCTGGTCAGCAACCCCTGGCTGTCGCCCGTGTCCTTCCAATAGTGCGGAGCAAGCCCGCGGCGGCGGATCTGGCACTCGCCCGTCACTCCGGCTCGCGCTGCCCGGCCGCTTTCGTCGGCCACGCGAACGCGGAATGGCGGCACGGGAAAGTACACGTCGCCGCTGCCGCGCAGCAGCGGCAACTCCACGCCCATCATCGCCAGCCCACCCAGTTCCACCATGCCGTAGCCGTTCAGCAGCACCGGCGGAATGCGCCGCCCTCCCGGCAACCGCGCCAGAGCGCCGAACTTCCGCAACTGTTGCCGCACTTCGACGGGCAGGTAATCGCTGGCCGAGAGCCACAGGCGCACGCTCCTCAGCCGCGCGGGATCGGGATTGCTGTTGACCAGCCGCGCGAGCATGGCGGGCACGCCGACAACGGATGTAACCCGATGCCGCTCGATCTGATGCAGCGCCGCCGCCACGTCGAAGTGATCCAGGAAGCAGCCGCGAATCCCCGCCATCAATCCATAGAGCGCGATGCTCACCGCCATGATGTGCGACCAGGGCAGCGCGATCAGCGCCAGGTCGCCCGGTCCCAGAAACACGCCGGCAATCACCGTGGATGCGCGCGCCCCCAGCAACGCATTGCTCGACAGGGCCGCCCCTTTGGGAAAGCCGCTGGTGCCGGAGGTATGGAAGATCGCCACCGTAGCGGCCGGATCGACGGCGGTCGGCGGAAACGCCGTCCCGCTCTCGCTCACGCGCAAAAAGCCCTCCAGCGTCTCTGCCGAATCGTCGGCCTGTATCCAGGTGCGCACACTCAGCGCGTTGCGGTCGGCAATCTTGTCTTCAAAAACCGCCCTGTCGGTCACCAGAATCTCCGTGCCGCTCTCCGCCAGGATGCGCCGCACTTCGGCCAGAGACAGCATCGGATTCAGCGGCGCCGCGATTCCTCCCGCGCGGATGATCGCCAGGAACCAATGAAAATATCGCCGGTTGTTGCTGCAATAAATCGCCACCGGTTGGCCGGGCCTGAGCGCGACCGCGCGGCGCAGAAATCCATCCAGCAGGCAGATGTCGGCGTGCAGCTCGCGCAGATGAAATGCTCCGTCATCTCCTACCGAGACTTCGCAGTCCCCCTTGCGCCGCACCATCTCATCCACAAGATTGGCCACCGTGACGCTGCGGTCACGCGCCAGTCGATAGCGGCGAAAGATGTTCATCGCGCCGCCGCCGGCTTGCGGCCCCAGTCGCTGGCCACGCAGTAATGGAACAGATTGTCGAGGTAATCCATCACCGGCGGCGGGCAAACTCCGGCCGGCCCCAGCAGCCGCTCCGCGTTCGTGGTGTCGAACTGCATCCGCATGGTGAAGTAATCCCGGTAGGCGCGCCCATCGCGCAGCACCCGCCGCTTGCGTCCCCACAAAGCGAGAAACAGCAGCGGCCGCAGCGCCGCAAAAAACAGCTTCGGATCCACGTAGCGCGGTTCCCGCACGTGAAAGTACTCCGCCGCCCGCAGCGCAATCTGCTGAATCGTCGCGCTGCCCCGCGGCCCCGCGCACAGGTGAACCGTGCTCCCCACGGCGGCCTCGTCAAACGCCAGCCGCGCCACCGCGGCCGCCACAAAATCCACCGGCACAATGTCCAGCACCGCGTCGGGAAATCCCGGAACCGTGCGCCACAGCCGCCGCGCGTAAATCTTCAGCGGCCAATACATCATCTTGAAGCTCGAGGTCACGCCGCTGCGCGAATCCCCCACAATAATGCTGGGCCGCAGAATCACGCCGGGCAGCGAACCCAGCCGCGAGCGCACCAGCGCCTCCGCCTCGGCTTTGGTCTGTTCGTAGGTGTTGCGATAGCTCTGCCCCACTTCCAGTTCGTTCTCCCTCACCAGCCCCGTCCGCTCCCCCGCCACGTATGCCGTGCCCACGTAAGCCAGGCTGCGCAACCGCCGCATGCCCGCGGCAAAATCCAGCATCCGCCGCGTGCCCTCCACGTTGATCCGCCGCGCCTCCTCCAGCGTGTGATCGAACCGCACCGTGGCCGCCGAGTGAATCACCCGCGTAGTCTCCGCGCTCAGCCGCTCGTAAGTCGCGCTCTCCAATCCGCACTTCGCCTGCCCCACATCTCCCGAGTAGACCTCCACCCGCGATCGCTCGCCTGCGGGAACAATCAAGTCGGCGCGCTGCCGCCCCGTTTGCCCTGCCCGGTCGCGGATCAGCAGCGCCAGCCTGGCCTGCGGCTCGCGTTGCAGCAGTTCGCGCACCAGTTGCACGCCCAGAAACCCGGTCGCGCCGGTGACAAGGATTAGCTCATTGCTCTTCATGCGGATACCGGCCTCCGTGCTCGAACCACACGAAGGCCGGCAAACAACGGCCTTCGGTGCCTGTGCGACAGGAAATTCATCTTCCATTCTAATTCCACACCCCCGCCAAAAACTCGCCATCGTTGCAAGGCGCAACATCAGGGAGCAAGAAATTATTGTGGTGCGACGCAGACCGTCCAAAGGTCCATTTTTGATTATCATAGCGCCTATGGAAGCCAGAAGCGGGTCTCTCGACCCCCACTCTTTCATTGATATCTGCTAATGGTCGTAGTATGCTTAGCGCGGCTGCGTTTCCAGTGTTTTCCACATTTTGTGGCTGGAGGTGTCATCTTGCGGAAGATTCTTCCCCTCGCTCTCTTCGTCTGCGTCGTAGCCTTGTCAGGCTGTAATCAATTCTTCCCTACACCCGGGCACGATCCAAATGACCCTATGAAAGTCGTTGTTTCTTCTCCACAAGACTTCGTTCTAGCGGGGGGCACACTTCAACTCTCCGTAACCGTCACAGGCTATGGTCCCACCACTGTTGAGTGGAGCGTCAATGGAATTACCGGTGGAAATTCAGCGTATGGCACCATCTCTTCTACAGGCCTCTATACCGCACCCGCTGCGGTCTCTGCCGATCTGCCCGTTGCCGTAACTGCAACCAGCCTTGCAAACACATCCGTGTCGGCAACTGTCGCCATACTTGTCGAAGCTCCAACAATTACCTCGGTGGCAGTAGTCTGCAATCCTGCTTCAATCCTCACCACCGGTACTTCTAGTTGTTCGGTGACGGTTCATGGCACTGGGAATTATAACCCGGCTGTGACATGGACAGCCACCAACGGAACGATCACTTCTGCGGGGGTCTTTACGCCCTCCGCCGCAGGAAACGCAACCATCACGGCAACTTCTGTCCTTGATGCCACGAGATTTGGATCAACTACAGTAGCGGTGGCAGTGCCGCCGACGATTACGTCTGTATCAGTGACTTGCCTGCCAAGCTCGATTCAGGTTTCTCAGACCTCGATCTGCACAGCCAACGTTTCGGGTGCGGGCGCCTATGACCCATCTATAACATGGTCCGTGGATAATGGCGTCATTGACCAGAGTGGCAACTACAAGGCTCCTGCCAGTCCCGTGACTGCAACGATAAGGGCCGTGAGTAACCAGGATTCGACAAAGTTTGGAACTACGACGGTCACGGTAAACCCTGCTCCCACAATCACGGGCGTCACCATGAACTGCAGTTTGCTTGTCGTCCCGGTGGGACAAACTTCGCAGTGCACAGCAACGGTGCAGGGGACGGGAGCATTTAGCTCGGATGTCGTATGGGAGGTCAATGGCGTCGAGGGCGGCGGCTCATCAATCGGAACAATCTCGGCATCGGGCTTGTACCAAGCTCCTTCCACCGCCCCAAATCCCTACGTTGTTGTCGTCACTGCTACCAGCGCTGAAGACGAAACGAAATCCGCCTGGGTATCCATCCGCGTGCAGGGGCCAATTGACAGCGGCACGCAAACTATTGGGCCTGCGGGCGGAACGATCACTCTGGCTGATGGGAATAGTGTGACAATTCCAGCCGGGGTGCTGCAAGTTGACACCGCCGTCACTCTTTCGTCCAGTTCGGTCCCTATCCAGCCTACGAACTCGCTTTTTCGGGGAATAGGCCCATCACTGTCCTTGTCCTTTAACCCGGCTCCTACAGCGACGGGTTTGGTGCAACGGCAGCGTAGCCCGTTGTCCCGAGCAAAGCCATTGGACTCTTCAACGTCTTCCGACCTGACATTTATTGTCAATGGCGACCCAGGGTCTAGCGCAGCCCAGATTCAGGGTGCCTTCGGAGTGGCGAATGTCAACAATGGGACAAATAATTATTATTCGCTTCCATCGACCTATAACTCCGCGCTGAATCAGACAGCCTTAAGTTTTGATACTAACTTGATCACTGCAGGAAGTACCGTGCAGATCGGATTGTCTAATCTGTATCAATGCCCAGGGCTGAGCTTGTTGGACGCTCCTAAGCCTCAGATATGGGGTACGGGTTCTTTCTTCGATGCGCCTCCCAACACCTGTGCGACAGGTGACAGAGCGCTCATCATGATGCATGGAATGCACAGTTGTCCGAACGATTCATTCGCTAATAAAGGTGGCGTTTCTGCGGCATCCGAGGCTGCATCACCGCAAAATCAAGAGCAATATGGCCTCGACTACGGTTCGTCAATCTATGCAATCGAGTATCCATGGCTGGATCACGTCGCTTCCTCCGCGCAAAAGGTAGTGCCAGTCCTCACCTCTCTCGTCGGTCCAAATTGCCCGAATATCAAATTCTTTGATATTGAAGCACACAGCGAGGGAGTCATTGTTAGCATGGCTATCGTCGGAGACTTGGACCCAGTGACCCGTGGCAAACTTGGCCACTTCGTTTCCATTGCCGGGCCCATCGATGGTACGCCCTTAGCCAATTCACTGAACAACTACCTTACCGCAGCTTTGAACATACCAAATCCGTACGTCGATGAGATTGCCGCCGGTTTGCTCACCGTTGTGGACATAGTTGATGCCACCACGTTTGTCGGCGATATGGTGCCGAATAGTGGTGCAATCAAAGCCATCAAGACCGCGATTGGGCCGGACCAATTTGCAAAATATGATGCTTTCGCTGGTGATGCGACATCGAATCCTGATCATTGGATTATTTATGACTTCACGAATAATCTTCCAGGAGTGTTCGGCGGCGCTCCCAATGACGGGGTCGTTCCGGTGAGCAGCGCATTGGCGCAAGGTCAGGATACGGATCCGAGCTTCACGTCACATCCTACTTATCTGCATGATCACATCCACCTGGTAAATAACATTTGCGTTATTTCAGATGTGCTTGCTGCCTTAGGCGGCAAACCTTCTACTTGTGAAAAATATACACTCAGCAGTAATCCATCGACGTTCAGCGTGACCGCAGGCAGCGGAAACAGCTTCCAGCTTACGGCTACGAGTACCGGTGGGTTTTCGGGTACGGTGACGATTTCTCCTTTCAACACGAGCGGCATCAGCGGATCGTGCTCTCCTGCCAGCGTTTCGGTCAGTTCGGGATCTCCTGGAACGTCTACTTGTTCGTTCTCGACCAGCTCAAGTATGTCGGCTGGAACCTACACGCTTAATATTTCATCAACCAGCGCTCTGCCTAACCCTGTGACCGCAAGCATAACGGTCGCAGTTTCAGCGCCGAGCGGCACTCCGAGTTACAGCGTAAGCATGGGCGGGTCGGGGCAAAGCATAACTGCGGGTAATTCCGCTACATTCTCCTTGACGGCAACGAGCGTCAACGGATTCTCAAATTCGGTTAGCCTGCCTCAGGCGAGCATGAACATTACCGGGGCAAGTTCATCGTGGTACCCGTCCTCCATTTCGATTACACCTTCAAATCCGGGCACGTCAACGCTAACCGTTTACACGAGCACCAGCACTCCAGCAAATACATATGCGATCACGGAATATATGCCCAATGGACAGAGCGCATATGTTTTGCTGACAGTAACTTCCAGTTCGGGAGGAGGAGGGGGAACTCTTTCGATCACAAGCACCTCGTTTAACCCATCAACGGCGACAGTTGGGACGAATTACGCGGCGATACAGGCTATGACGGCTACTGGCGGCACCCAACCGTACACGTGGTCTGCTTCTGGTCTCCCCAATGGCATGTTGATGAACTCATCGACAGGCGCTCTCTATAGCGCACCCACGGTCTCCGGTTCATTCAATGTCACTGTTACGGTTCATGACAGCAGCAGCCCTCAAAAGACTGCATCCAAGATGTTACCGCTTACCGTAGTCTACGCGACTCCCACTATCAGCTATATTATTCCGAATACCTTTACCCTGGGTCAGGGAGGGGGCGTGGTGGCTGCAACAATCACTGGGACCGGATTTACTACCCAGAGCTATCAACAGTACTCGGTGAGTGGTGGTGCTCAGTGGGCTTGGGCACAACAGTCGCCGTGGAACATTAGCTCAACCTCAATGACTATTGATGTAAACACTGGTACTGCGGAGACGCAATTATGGCGAGTATGCGCCGCCCAAGTAAGCAACCCGGTGTGCTCCAATAGCGTCACTGTCACCGTGACCATTCCGGCTCCGCATATCAATACCGTGACTTCCCCGATTCCAGGATCAACGACAGTACTAGAGCCCATCACCATTACTGGCACGAACTTTTCAACCATGGCGGCTGGCGGTTACCTTGTGTTTACAGACACTATTGGCAAAACTTATCCAAGCACCGCTCATCCAGAGCGAGTTGCTTCATCAAGTACAACACAATGGGTCTATGACATTAATGATAACAATGCTAAGGGTACATGGTACGTGCAGATTTTTAATTCCAGCGGACAAGGATCCAATTCCGTGCCATTCACTGTGCAATAGCAACTTATGGCACAGATCGGGGATAGATGATTGCCGGGTCTCAATATGGGCTTCAAGAAAAACGGCCCGCTTCTCGTGGGGAGGAGCGGGCCGCTGCATAGATTGAAAAGTTATCCTTCCGGGGCTAAAGTCTGCGATGTTTCTGTTGGCTTTCTGCAGGGGTTGAAACCTGCCAGCCGAGACCTGCCGACCACTTCCGCACTGTTCCCTGTTCCCTGACCCCTGCCCCCTGATTTCGCTTCCCAAATAGCCCAATTTCGTGCAAAAAACCTCTATCTATAAGTAGAACCTTCGTGCGCGCGCTCTGTTCCCTGTTTTTTATCCTTTAACGAGTAAGGGCATGGCGCCCTGCGCCTTGGCTTCGGCGACCACAAGTTCAAGATGGGCAAGGACTTCGTCCACGGTCATGGTGTAGATTTCGCGCCGCGAGTCGTACCCTTCCTCGACCAGTTGTTTCAGGAACCGGCCCGCGATCTGGGCGGCGAGCTGGTCGGTAATCACCTTTCCTGTCAACGACTTATGACGACCCCATGCCTCCAGCGGCAGGGCAATCCACATCGCCCGTCCGTTCACGTCGAATCGCACATCGACGGCGTCGGCATGCCGCGTGGCGATGGCCACCAGCGTGCCCTTCCATCGGCAAATAAGCTCTTCGCCGCTCCAGCGCTCGGTTACGCGGAACTCTTCATACATAGATACTTAGCCTATCTCTCCGCCCTCCCCACCGCAAGTGCAGGTGGACGCTCAGGTTCACGCGCTGATAGACTGATGGGGTTGCAGTTGCGGCCCTCCACTCGTACGGACCCGCCAAAAAGTCTTGAAAAGAAGGAAAAAAGAGACCCGTGGATACAAAAACCCGACATTCCCTGAAAAAAGACCGCTTTGCCCAGGCCACCGCCAGCAGCATGAGCTGGGTCAGTGGCCATCGTTCCGGCGTTCTGCGCATGGTTATCGCCGTGGTTGTGGTTGTGGTGGCTGGCGCAACTGCCATGATCTATTGGGGTTGGAGTTCGACCAAAGCGGACGCCGCCCTGGGCGCTGCCCTGGACGCCTACAACGCGCCGCTGGCGCAGCATGGCGCTCCGGCCACCAGCGGAGTGTACGCGACCTCCGGTGATCGCGCGAAGGCCGCCAATCAGCAATTTCTCGCGGTAGCCCGGCAGTATGGCTGGCTTTCCGAGGGCGCCAAGGCTCACTACTTTGCCGGCGTCACCTACGAAGAACTGAATCAAACCGCCCCTGCCGAGACAGAGTTGAAGGCCGCGGCGAACTCGTGGGACCGGAATCTGGCGAACCTGGCCAGGTTGGCCTTGGCCGGCCTCTATCACCAGGCGGACCGCGACGCCGAGGCGATTGCGCTTTACAACGAGTTGGCCTCTAAGCCATCGGAAACGGTGCCGACCGCCGTGGCACAGCTTGACCTGGCCGACCTCTACTCCGAGGAAGGAAAAATCGAGCCGGCTCGCAAGCTGTGGGCCAAGGTCAAGGACGCCGACAAGGACGGCACGGCCGGATCGATTGCGACGCAAAAGCTGGCTGGCAAGCAGTAAGGCAGGCAAATCGACCAAAAAGGCTCGCGGAGCGAAGGCTTCGCGAGTTTTTTTCTTTTGCGCCGGCGCATGGGACGGTGCGGTGCGGAATCGAGCATTTTGCCGCTGGTTTGCGTCTATTGGACTATGAGCGCGGGCCAGGCAGTATTCTCAGGTTGGATGGAGATCGCAGACAAGGCACTGTACGAAGAGGCCCGCCGGCGCGCCGAAGAGGCAGCGGTCGCGGGTCTGGTGAGCCAGTACGCCGGAACGCTCTACCGGGTGGCTTACTCGGTGCTGCGCAACGCGGCCGACGCCGAAGACGCGGTGCAGGAGGCGTTTGTGCGCGTGCTGCGCCACCGCGACACGCTCGCAGAGGTGCGTGACCAGCGGGTTTGGCTGATTCGCATTGTGTGGAACGTGGTGCTGGACCGCAAGCGCCGCATGAAGACCCGTCCGGAGACCGACGACGTGGCCGAGTTGGCGCGCGTGCTGCCCGCTGGGGGGCTGAGTGCCGAGGAGCGCGCCGCCGCCGCTGAACACCACGCTCACGTGCTGGCTTGCGTGGAGCAGTTGCCCGCCAAGGAGCGCCAGGTGCTGATGCTCTCGGCCTTCGAGGAGCTGAACAGCGTGGAGATCGCAGCGGTGCTGGGCATCAGCGAGTCCAGTGTGCGGTCGAGGTTGTTTCGCGCGCGCAACCTGATGGCTGGATTGCTGGAACACACAAGGAGTTTGCGATGAAGACAGAGATCAGAGATCAGAAATCAGAGATCAGAACTTCCGGCTCCGGCGAGTTTGAGAATACGCTGCGGCTGATCGCCCGTCTTTCCGCGCCCGAGGGGCTTGAGGAGCGGGTGCAGGCAGGTCTGCGCACGGCGGCAAAAACGGCTTCAGGCAGGGCGCGGATTTTGCGCTGGCCCGTGGCGCTGCGGCTGGAGAACGCCTGGATGCAGAATCTGGCGCGCACGGCAGCGGCGGCGGCAATTGCGATTGTGGTGATCGGCGGCGGGTGGGGCATTTCCTCGCGCTTCCAGCCGGCTCATCCGTCCAGTGCAATCGCGATTCCACAGCGCGGAGCCGGACAAACTGGACAAGGCGGCTTTTCCAGCGCCGGAGCCATGCGCACGCCGCAGACGCTCAATGGGCCGGTGGTAGCGCATCCGGCAGAGGCTGCGCCGAAGATGGCCAAGCCGGCCGGAAAGATGCCGGTTCGGCATGGCAAGCCTGCGGCTGCAAAGAAGGGTGTGGCGCAGACGGCGAGAGCAGTTAAATAGCTGAATCCCCGGTCCCCAAATGCGAGGGACCGGGGGCACCCATAGTATGTACAATATGTACATATGAAACAAAAATACAATTTCAGCCGAGGGAAGCGTGGGCGGATTGCAGTCGCTGAGCCGGAGCCGCGCGGCAAGACGCGCATTACGATTCGCCTGGATGAGGATTTGGTAGATCACTTCCTGAAAGAGGCCGATGCGACAGGCGGGGCGACGGGCTATCAGACGCTAATCAACGAGGCCTTGCGTCAGCATGTGGAAGGTAAAGCGCCGAAGCTGGAAGAGACGCTGCGACGGGTTCTGCGGGAAGAGATGCGGATGGCGAGTTGAGGGCAGCGAAGATCAATCCTCAAAAGTGTGAACTAATCAACAGGCTAGTTGAACATTCTAGAATTCATTTCTGGAATAAACAAAATCGCAGACGTCATGTCTTTTTTCGAAAGCTCTGAGGATATCACCTGATACCACCACGACGTGAAGATCAGTCTTAGCTCCCTTGACCTTTCCTAAAAACTCTGCGAACTGCCCGTACGATAGATCAGAATCAACAATCACGTAAACAACAAGCTCAGCCCGGTTTTCCATTAAAGATGAGACAGTTTGGACCAGCCTATTTGATGGGACTTCGGTCTCGTTGATCCAGGTTCTTCCATCCTTAGTAAGTCTTACGAACTCTGTTCGACCGCCACAATCATATGGCTCATGTGGATCGTGGTGAAGCCGAATCATCGGAATCCGAAATCCCGCCGACTCCGGCTTTTGCACCACAAAGGCGCACAGGCTCAGCACCAGAAACAGGCTGGTCATTGCAGGAGCGATCAGTGTGCGCAAACGGAATGGGTCCATACCATACTTTGACACCGACAAGCGTGGTTTTGTTCCCTAAGCTCGCCTCCACCTACTCCCATTGGTGGCTGCCCGGATGAGCATACCCAGCAGGGCCAGCACCACCGCTCCCCAGAAGGCGGGAAGGAAGCCGCGCACGTGGAAGCCGCGGACGATGTTCGATGCCAGCCAGATCATCAGGCCGTTGATAACCAGCAGGAAGAGGCCGAGGGTGAGGATGCTGATGGGGAAGGTGACAACCTTGAGGAAGAAGCCAATCGTCGCGTTGAGCAGGCCGATGATCAAGGCAGCCGCCAGCGCCGAACCCAGTCCCTGCACATCAAAGCCGGGCACGAGGTTGGAAACAACCAGCAGGGCAAAGGCGCTCAAGAGCCATTGAACCAGAAGTCTGAGCATTCCAGAAGATCTCCTTTCCGTTCAAATCCTAGCATGCGCGTGCTATCCCATCCTAGATCACCCCAGCGAGCTAAGTTCACTCGCCGGGGACCCCGATAGCCGCAAAAACAAAAACGCGGCGAGGGTGGGGCACCCAAAGTTTTTTGAACAAGTGCAGCAAGTTAGCCTCCGCTACGCGGAGTTAGCAAGTTAGCGGAAGTTTCATCCCTCCGTGGGTCGGCAACGCCGGTGGGAGACTGACACAAAGCTGGCCCGATTTCGAGTAATTCCGCAGCCTGTGAAGTCTTGCCCTTTCAAGACGATCACTCGGCCAGCGGCGGCTCCAGTTCCTCGGCAGGACGGGAATCGCCGGTCCGCGGTCCGCCTTTGGCCTTGACTTGCGCGGTGGTCAGCAGAAAAACGGCGACCACGATGCCCGCCATGCCGGCAAACTCGGCCCTCTCCGGCCGTTCGTGGAGCAGGAAGATGCCCAGCAGAACCGCGATCACCGGGTTCACATAGCAATAGGAGGCAACCTTGGCTACGGGCACGTGCTCCAGCAGGTAGACGAAGGCGGTGTAGCCCAGCAGCGAGCCTCCGGTGATGAGCCAGGCCTGCGAGCCTATCGAGGCCGCGTTCACGTGAAAGTCGGGCCATTGGCCCAGCGCGGTGCCCAGAAGGGTGCAGAAGGCGCCGGCGATCAGCATTTGCCAGGCCGCGGCCACAAAGCTGTTCACCGGCAGCCGCGCGTGGCGCGAGAGGATGCTGCCTACGGTCCAGGCTAAGGCTCCGGCCAGCATCGACCCAATGGCCAGCAGGCGCGCGGAGTCCCCGGCAAAGCCGTTGCGCAACGAGGGCCACACCAGCGCCGCCAAGCCGGCAAAGCCCAGCGCCATGCCCAGCCAGCCGCGCACCGAAAGCGGTTCGCCGCCGGGAAGCAGCATCTCAGCCAACGCTATGAAAAGCGGAGTCACCGCCAGCACTAGTGAAGCCAAGCCGCTGGGGACGGTCTCCTCCGCGTAGACCAGGGACACATTGCTCGCGCTCAGCAGGAACAGCCCGACCAGGCCGAGGATCAGCATGGTCCTTGGCGGCCACAGCAGGCGCAGCCCGCGCCAGCGGCACCAGGCAAGCAGAATCGCGCCGGCGATGAAAAACCGCGTCCCGGACAGCAGCAGCGCCGGCATCAGGGCCGCGCCAATGCGGATGGCCGTATAGGTGGAGCCCCAGAAAAAGTACACGCTGGCGAAGGCCAGCACGATGGAGGCCGTGGAGGCCGCTTTCTTTTCCTGGTGAGTTGTATGGAGTGCGGAATTCGCCATGGGGTTGATTCCATGCTAACGCCCGGAGGCCGGGCGGCGCTTCGCTGTACAGCGCCGCGGCTTAGTCCTCCACTGCTCGTCAGCAAACAGGAGGCCACAGTCGCCCTCGACATTCTCGAGGAGGCGCTCACGCTGACGGAAAAGGAAAACCAATACGCCGTAATGGAACCGGCAACCTTGGCGAGTATATAATCACCGTGCATTCGGAAGGCGGCTGGCCTCCGGCTCCCGTCGCCTATCTCCTCCCCGTCGGCTGTTCACTTCCGCCCGCCATCCCCGCAGGGGATGAGGCGCGGAGCTTTCTATCGCCAGATGGCGCCGCCCTTGCGCGATGCCCGGAAAGAGGAAAAATGATGAGAACGCTAAGAACCTTGATCCTGATCTCCCTGCTGCTTCCAGCCGCTGGCTGGACTCAGACAACAGCGCCTGAGAAAGTGCGCAAAACCGTCTCTGAAAAGCTGATTTGTTATTACGACCCATCGACGTTCGCGGAGCTTCCTATCTTTAGCCCGGACAACCGGCGGATGGCCTATGTGGCTAAAGGAGGCAAAAAACTGGCTGTCGTGGTGGACGGCAAAGAGGAGAAACCGCATGATGTCATCGTCGAAGGGACTTTTATTTTTAGCCCGGACAGTCGGCGGGTGGCCTATGAGGCCATGGAGATTCTGCGCCAGGGGCTGATTGTTGACGTGAAGCGGTTTGTCGTCGTGGATGGCAAAGAAGAGAAACCCTACGACGGCATTGGCAAGGGGAGTCTCATCTTCAGCCCGGACAGCCGGCTGGTGGCCTATGCGGCTCGATCAGGGGCGAATTCGTGGTCATCGACATGGTCTGTTGTGGTAGATGGTAAAGAGGAAAAATCCTACTATGGCATCGGCGAAGGGACTCCCATCTTCAGCCCGGACAGCCGGCGAATGGCCTATGTGGCCAAAGTCGGCAAGAAGAGTTTTGTTGTGGTGGATGGCAAAGAGGAGAAATCCTACGATGGCATCGGAGATCTCATCTTTGCCCGGACAGTCGGCGAGTAGCCTATACGGTTGCATCGAATGTTGGTGGGAAGTGGTTCACCGTGGTGGATAGCAAAGAGGAGAAATCCTACGATGCCATCGGCGGTCTCCTCTTCAGCCCAGACAGCCAGCATGTGGCCGATTGGGCCAGACTTGGCGCGAAACGGTTTGTCGTGGCGGACGGCAAGGAAGGGATATCCTACGATGCTGTAGGCGGTCTTATCTTCAGCCCGGACAGCCGGCGGATGGCCTATATGGCTCGATCAGGGGCAAAGTGGTCTGTCGTGACGGAGGGCAAAGAGGAGGGGCACTACGATGGCATTAGCAAGGGGACTCCCATCTTCAGCCCGGACGGTCGGCATGTAGCCTATTGGGCCAGACTTGGCGCGAAACGGTTTATCGTGGTGGATGGCAAGGAGGGGAAATCCTACGATATCATCAGCGGCCTCATCTTCAGCCCGGACAGCCGGCGAGTGACCTATGCGGCGGGAGTTGGCGACAAGCAGTTTGTCGTGGTGGATGGCAAAGAGGAAAAATCCTACGATGGCATAGGTGGGAGTCTCATCTTCAGTCCGGACAGTCGGCGGGTGGCCTATGAGGCCTACATTGGCGACAAGGGATTTGTCGTGGTGGATGGTAAAGAGGGCAAGCCGTACGATGGCTTCATGAAAGGGACTGAGATCGTTTTCGATTCCGACAACGAACTTCACTACCTCGCGGGACGGAACACCAATGTGGGGTCTGATGTCTACCTCATCGAGGAGACGATTGACTGAGTAAGGCGCATCGAAGAAATCTCCACCGATCGATGCAATTCCCGCGCTTGTCGCTGTCCGATGCCCGATTTGCGCCTTTCGCTCATCCGGCGAGAGAATGGAATGCCATGGGATGGTTTGAGCAGATGCGGATCGGCTGCGAGGAGCGCGCGTTGGCCGGCCTGGAATGGGTGGCGCGCCGGCGGGGAGGAAGCGAGGGTCAGCTCACACCCCACCTGGCTACCGGCATCGAAGGCGAGACCGCAGCCTTTTTCCACTTGCGCCGCAAGGGTTACACCGTGGTGGCGCGGCGCTGGTCGTCGGGCGACCTGCCCGGCGATGTGGACCTGATCGCCTGGCAAGGGCCGATGCTGTGTTTTGTCGAGGTGAAGACGCGCACCGCCCGCGATACCAATCCAGCCGAGATCACCATTGACTCCCACAAGCGCAACACTCTCCGCCGCCTGGCCCGCCAATACGTCCGCCAGTTGCCCCAGGAAACCGCCCCGCCGGTCCGCTTCGACGTACTCAGCGTCTACCTTGTGCCCGGCGAAAAGAAGGAATTGCAGCACTTTGAAGGCGCCTTCGGCTGGAGTGAGCGGGAGGATTACTAGAGGTATTAGGCTATTGGTCTCAAGAAATGCGCGGCTGTCAATCCGCAGCGTCTATCCCTTTGCGTCCCCGAACTCCTCATTCCAGGCCATCTGAATGGCCTCCAGCCGCGCCTCGTTCGACTTTGCCGGGTCGTCGGCAAAGCCTTCCAGTTCCGTCACGAAGTGGTGCAGGTCGGTAAAACGCACTGTGAACGGGTCCACAGCCGGAAACTTTTCATGCAGTTGAATGCCGATCTCCTCGGCGTCGGTCCACAGAATTTCGCGCGGCATCGGGGGTCTCCTTACTTTTCTTCCGCCAGGGCCAGCGGTTTGCCCTCGGAGACGTAATTGCGGTTCCACTTGGGAATCTCAACCACATAGTCTCCGGGACGGGTGATGACCGCCTGGCAACCCAGCCGCGAATTCAACTGCTGGTCGGCGGCCATATCCATGCGGTCCAGTTCGTCGTCGTCAGCCTCGCTGATGCCCTCCTGATCTTTGATCCACAGGTGGCAGGTGGTGCAGGCGCAGACGCCTCCACAAGCGTGATCGAGAAAGACGCCGTGGTTCTCCGCCACATCGAGAAACGACATCGGCTTGCCGTGATGCTCGTAGGGCATGGTTCCGAACTCGAACTCCACCGTCTTTCCCTCAGGCAAAAAAGTAACGCGCACCAGCTTATCGGCGGGAATGTTTTTTTCGGTTGGTTCACTCATAGAATTCCGTTCCTCAGCGCTAACTCGCTGATTTGCTAACCGGCTAACTCCGCCAGCGCCGCTAACTCCGCTGTCACTTGAATTCCGCCGGCGCCATGGCGTGCGGCGCGGTAACGGCCTCGGCCAGTTCCTCGCCGGCTGTCTCCATGGTTTTGCCGCGTAGGGCGCTGGAGACGGCGGCCTCCATCATCAATTCCGCAAAGCGGCGCGTGGCATGGTCGAGGATCAGCGTAGCCTCGCGGATGGCGGCTGAATCCTTGGTCGTTTGTGCTTTGATCAGGTAGTCGCGAGCTAAGGTGATGGCTGTCCGCTCATCGCCGGTCAACTGCTTCCATGCCGGGCTTGCCGGCGCGCGCTCAACCGCCGCCAGAATCGTCTCCGCCTCGTTGCGCGCCTCAATCAGCAACCGCTTGGCAAAGTCCGCTTCCGCGTTGTCGAAGGAATCCAGAATCATGCTCTCGACCTGTTCGTCCGTGAGACCGTAAGTCGGCTTCACTTCAATCTGCGCCGCGAGGCCGCTGCGCTGCTCGCGCGCCGTCACATGCAAGATGCCGTCGGCGTCGATAAGAAATTTCACTTCGATGCGCGGCAGTCCGGCGCTCATTGGCGGAATGCCTTTGAGGTCAAAGCGCGCCAGAGAGCGGCAATCGGCGGCCAGTTCCCGCTCGCCCTGCACCACGTGAATGGCCACGTTGGTCTGCCCGTCCACTCCGGTAGTGAAGTGCTCGGTGGCCGATGCGGGAATCGTCGAGTTGCGCTGAATGATGCGGGCCACCGTCCCGCCCAGCGCCTCGATGCCCAGCGAAAGCGGCGTTACGTCGAGCAGCAGCATTTCTTCTGTTGACTTCGATGCGCCGGCCAGGATGTCTGCCTGCACCGCCGCGCCCAGCGCCACAACTTCATCGGGATTCAGCTCGATGTGCGGACGCTTGCCGCGAGCGGTGAGGTGGAAGAGTTCATCGACGAGTTGGCGCACCGCGGGAATGCGCGTGGAGCCGCCCACCAGCACCACTTCGTCAATCTGCTCCGGCGTGATGCCGGCGTCGGCCAGCGCTTGCTTGCAAGGGCCGACCGTTCGCACCAGCACCGGCTCGATCAGCATCTCGTAGACCGCGCGCGGAATCTCGCGCTGATAGCGGTCGCCGTTGGGCAGCTCGATGTTGAAGCGCGCCATCGGTTCGGTGGAAAGCTGTATCTTGACTTCGATGGCGGCCTTGCGCACGGCCTGCACCGCGCCCGGATGCAGTCGCAGGTCCACGCCGTGCTCGGCGTGAATTTCGTTCAGCGCAATGGCCAGCAGCAGGTTGTCGATGTCGTCGCCGCCCAGGTGCGTATCGCCGTTGGTGGACTGCACCTCGAAGATGCCGTCGCGCAGCTTGAGAATCGAAATGTCAAATGTCCCGCCGCCCAGATCGTAAACGGCAATCGTCCCCGCCTTGGCGCGGTCGAGGCCGTATGCAAGCGCTGCCGCGGTCGGCTCGTTGACCAGCCGCAGCACTTCTAGTCCGGCCATGCGCCCGGCATCCTTGGTGGCCTGGCGCTGCGCGTCGTTGAAGTAGGCGGGCACGGTGATAACCGCCTGCGTCACCGGCGCCGAAAAGAATCGCTCGGCGTTGCGCTTGAGCTGGCGCAGAATGTAGGCCGAAATCTCCGGCGGCGTGAATCGCAGCTCGCCCAACTGAATGCGCGGGACTTCATTGGGATCCGGTGGACCGGCTTCCGCGTCGCCGGCCAAGTGGAAGGGAAAGAGCTTCAGCTCTTCTTGAATCTCTTCGAGGCCGCGGCCCATCAACCGCTTGACGGAGTAAATCACCCGCTCCGGCGTTTGGATCAGCGCCTTGCGCGCGCTGTTGCCGACAGTGACCGTAGGCCGCCCGCCGCTGACTGGAATGGGATCGAGCGCCACCACCGACGGCACCAGATTCAAGCCGTCCACGCCGGGAATCACCACCGGCCTGTCGCCCTCCATATAAGCGACCAGGGAGTTGGTGGTTCCCAGATCAATTCCGACAACGCGTCCTTCCGCCATGCTGTTCTTTCAATCTCCCAGGGTTTCGTTCACGTCGCGGACCAGATTGCTGAGGTAGCGCCGACGGTCGAGCAGGGCCACCATGATTTTTTGAGCGGCTCCGCGCCCGGCTCGGTCGCCCTCATCCCACGCCGCCCACTGAGCGCGCAAGTCCTCGTCCACCTCTTCCAGCAGGCCGTCGAATTTTTCCTTGGCTTCGGTCAGGCTTGCTTCAAGTGCAAAATCTGTCTCGCCTGTCGCACGTGCCGCGCGCATCTCTTCGAGCTGCATATTCAGCTCGAAGACCTCTTCCAGCAGATCGGCAGGAACGCGCGCGGCTTTTTCCGCTTTGCTTTCGCGCTCTTCGCCAATCTCCGCGCCGAGCAGCTTGAGCAAGTATTCGGTGCGGCGCAAAGGGTCTTTGAGTGTGCGATAGGCGTCGTTGAGCAACGCGGTGTCGGCCAGGCTCCACTGCTTTTCGTTCTCCAGGGCGCGGGCAAAGCGGTCGGGATGCAGCTTGCGGCTGAGGCGGTGAAACTCATGCTCCAGCGCGGACAAATCGAGGTTGAGCTTTGGCTCCAAGCCGAATACAGAAAAATAATCGCCGCCGGGCGGAGGCTGAATCTTGCTGCAATGCGGGCAAAACAGCGTGGAATCGTTGTGGCCAATGGAACACGACCAACAGGCTACGGGAACCGCGGAATCGAGAACCTTGAACATGATCGAACCTTGCGAAATCAAACTCTACGCCGTGAACGACGAACCGCAGCCGCAGGAGCGCGTGGAGTTGGGGTTGATGAAGTTGAACCCCTGGCGCATCAGCGTCTCTTCATAGTCCAGCGTCATGCCGTGCAGGTAGAGGAAGGACTTGGGATCGACGAAGACGCGCACGCCGTCGAACTCATAAATGCGGTCGCGCTCGCGGGGCCGTGTGTCGAATTTAATCGAGTAAGAAAGCCCCGAGCAGCCGCCGCCCATCACGCCCAGGCGCAATCCACCCTCTGTGGGCGAGATGCCTTCCTTGGCCATGGCTAAACGAATGTGCTTGATAGCCTTCTCCGTCACCATCAAGCCTTGTTGCTCTTTCGGCCCCTGCGCTGGCTCAGGCGCCGCCGAAGGCGGAGTTGGCCCCACCGCAGGTGGAGCTCCGATCGTCACCACATTCGACATACTTGCCTCTTCCTTACTGCGCCACGGCAACAGCCTCGGCCTCAGCCGTTTGCGCATTGCCGTTCTTCTTCTTCCAGTCGCCGATGGCCGCCCGAATCGCATCTTCGGCCAGCACCGAGCAGTGAATCTTCACCGGCGGCAGTGATAGCTCCTTCACGATGTCGGTGTTCTTGATGCCCAGAGCATCGTCAACGGTGCGGCCCTTGATCCACTCAGTGGCCAACGAAGAGCTGGCAATCGCCGAGCCGCAGCCGAAGGTCTTGAACTTGGCCTCTTCGATGACTTGTGTCGCGGGGTTGACGCGGATTTGCAGCCGCATCACGTCGCCGCACTCCGGAGCGCCCACCAGGCCGGTGCCGACCTCCGCCGATGCCTTGTCCAGTTGGCCCACATTGCGCGGGTTGTTGTAGTGGTCGATCACCTTGTCGCTGTATGCCATTGTCCTGCTCCTTTTGCGGGGGGAAGCCGCTGTAAAACAGTTGTCAGTTGTCAGTGATCAGTTGTCAGTTTCGGGCCTATCCGTGTTGACCACTGAAAACTGACCACTGAAAACTAGCTTTTAATGCGCCGCCCACTGAATCTTGGTCAGGTCGATGCCGTCCTGCACCATCTCGTAGAGCGGTGAAAGTTGGCGCAGGTGCCTGACGACTTCGATGACCTTGTCGGCCACGTAGTCCACTTCGGCCTGAGTGTTGAAGCGGCCCAGACCAAAGCGAATCGAGCTGTGCGCCACATCGTCACCCAGTCCCAGCGCCTTCAAAACATACGATGGCTCCAGCGTCGCAGAGGTGCAGGCCGAGCCGCTGGATACCGCAATATCGTTGATGCCCATCAGCAGCGACTCACCCTCGACGTAGACAAAGCTCATGTTCAGGTTGCCGGGCAATCTATGATCCATCGACCCGTTCACGTGAATGTAGTCAAGATTCGCTTCGAGCTTCTCCTTGAGCCGGTCGCGCAGGCCGGATAAAAACTTCGCTTCCGCAGCCATCTCCTCGCGGGCGATCTCGCAGGCCTTGCCCAGGCCAACGATACCGGGAACGTTCAGCGTGCCGGATCTCATGCCGCGCTCGTGGCCGCCGCCGTCAATCTGCGCCGCGATCTGCACGCGCGGATTGCGCCGCCGCACATAGAGCGCGCCCACGCCCTTGGGCCCGTAAATCTTGTGCGCGGAAATCGAAAGCACATCGATGTTGTCGGCGATCACGTCCACCGGAACCTTGCCCACAGCCTGCACCGCGTCAGTGTGGAAAAGTACGCCGCGCTCGTGACAGAGCTTGCCGATTTCGGCGATGGGCTGCAAGACGCCGATCTCGTTGTTGGCCGCCATGATCGTAACCAGAATCGTCTTGTCGTCCATGGACCGCCGCAAATCTTCGAGATCAATCAGCCCGTCGGCCTTGACCGGCAGATAGGTGACGCGATAGCCGTGCTTCTCTAGCCGCTTGCAGGTGTCCAGCACCGCCTTGTGCTCGGTCACTTGGGTGATGATGTGGTTGCCGCGCTCGCGGTACATCTCGGCGATGCCCTTGATGGCCAGATTGTTCGATTCGGTGGCGCCGCTGGTGAAGATGATCTCCTTGGCGGTGGCGCCGATCAGCGCGGCAATCTGCTCGCGCGCCGTCTCCACGGCAGCTTCAGCCTCCCAGCCAAAGGAGTGGTTGCGGCTGGCCGCGTTGCCGAATTTGGTGGTGAAGTAAGGCATCATCGCTTCCAGCACTCGCGGATCCAGCGGGCTGGTGGCGTGATTGTCCATATAAATCGGAAGGCTTACGCCCTTCGGCACTTCTACTTGGCTGGCAAATGTACTCGGCGAATTCATTATGGTCTCCATCCTCATCGAATTTCTTCCGCACCCGGCTTTGCTCAGCACAGCGCGGAGGGGGAAAGCTGTCGTTACGTCGTCAATGAAACCAACACTTGCGTTTCGCGCGCTGTCGCCGCCGGTGGTTCGTGCTCTGCCAGATCCTGAATGCTGATGCTCTTCAACACTCCGGCAATGGTCTCGTTCACCCGCGCCAGCGGCTCCTTGATGGTGCAATTCGTGGTCAGCTCGCAGCCCGTCTTGCCCTTGGTGCAGGAGGTGATGAAAAACGGCCCGTCGATGGACAGAATCACCTCGTAGGCGGATATCGAGCGCGCATCCCGGGCCAGCGCATAGCCGCCGTTCATGCCGGCGGTGGAGCGCAGCAGCCCGGATTTGGTCAACTGCTGCAGGATTTTGGCCAGCAATTGCGCCGGAATTCCGTAGGCGTCCGCCACGTCCTTGGCGCTGAGCGCAACGGTTTCCGGGTGCTCGGCCAGGTACTTGAGCGCCATCAGGCCGTAATCCGCTTTTTTGGTCAATTTGAGCATGGAATATCCGACTTCTTCGGTCCGTATTCAGTATACGACCATTTATGTCGGAATTGCAAGTCCCAGTCCGCAATTGTTCCTTCCGCCGCCTGAAAAATCCCAAATGAATAAAAAGATTCATCAAATCTAGTTTTCAAATGGGGGAAAATGCCGATACAATCTGGCGGAAGAGCAGTTTATTCCACCGAACCAACGACCGATGGCAACCGTCTGCAAACACCCCAGGGTACGCATCGTTTCCCGGCACGATGACACCGAATATGTCGAGTGCCAGGATTGTGGCGAGGTCTTTGACTCCGAAGAGTTTCGCGATATGGAGATTGAAGAGACCGCCGAAACAGAACCCAACCCGGAAGACTCCTGAAGCACAGCGCCGTCCCCTGGTTCACCAGGGGCTGGAAGAGGATCCGCGCCAGCTTGAGAGGCTGGAGAGGCGTGGGAACTGGGTCTGCCTACTTGCCGCTGTGGCCGTTGGCGCCGTTGCCCTGAGCGCCCACGCGCCTGGCCGCGATCCAGGCGTAATGCAGCCCTGAAGCAACGGCAAGCGCCATGGTGGCATCGAGCGCCACTAGGCGGCAGATCACCACCCACTGGGCCGCGGTCAGTTGATGCACCAGCACGGTAGCTATTGCGGCGAGTTGGGCCAGGGTGCTGCCTTTGCCGAAGATGCTGGGGCGGAACTCACGCCGGCCCGTGGCCGCATAGAGAATTGCCGCCACCACCAGGATGCCCACATCCCGGCCAATAACAAGCGCCGTCACCCGCGCCGGAATCAGTCCCTTATAGGTGAGCACCAGGAAGAGCGTGCTGAGCAGCAGCTTGTCGGCCACCGGGTCAAGGTACTGGCCCAGCAGGCTGTACTGCTTCAGCAGGCGAGCCAGCAAGCCATCCAGCGCATCAGTCAGGCCGGCAGCAACAAAGAGGCCAAAAGCAAGCGCATAGTGGCTGTCCAGGATGGCGGCAACCAGAAACGGCGCCAGACAGATGCGCGACAGCGTGAGCAGGTTGGGGGCGGTGCGGAATCGGTTCAGTCGTTTGTTAGCAGCGTCGGCCATAAGGGTTTCAAGACAACAAACAACGATGGTACAGCATGGCGGG
>Ga0181518_10000212_pt1 | contig 67769 bp, 70 predicted proteins | sample PEATcosm2014_Bin_28_FD_119751 | JGI IMG/M metagenome (GOLD analysis project Ga0181518, IMG submission 119751) | Peatland microbial communities from MTU Mesocosm Facility, Houghton, MI, USA - PEATcosm2014_Bin01_60_metaG | ecosystem: Environmental > Terrestrial > Soil > Wetlands > Peat | place...
CCGCCATGCCGCCCTATTGGGCGGGCGATCGCGGCGGAGACTGCCGCGATCCAACCGTCTGTATGAAATGGCAGGCAACTGTTGTTTCATGCTGAGCGGACCGAGGCGGGCCCAGGCCCGGGAGCAGGTTGCCTAGAGAATCGGTCCGATACCAGGATTGTCGGCGAAAGCTGATGAAGGCCCATGCGGTGACGTCGCGAGTCACTTCGTGGGCCATCTGGTTTTTAGGGGGAGGATTACGGGGCGCCGAATCAATCGAAACTTCAGCGATTTACCAAGGCATCAGTCCCACCAGAAGTACCAATAGTGCGCGTTCAATAGGCCAGCGGCCAAAGCCGCAATAGTCTCCGTGCCTTGCGCGACGATATCATAACAATACATATACTGCTCACGTGCCAGCGCCAGGCTCGCCGCGCGATCTGTCGGCGGGCGAGCGACGTTACATTGCACGACATCGCCCGTAATGCTGACAACTTCCGCGCCGTGTCGCTCAGCCCAATATTTGTGGAACGCGCAATGGACAGCGGGTTCTGGGCAGTCGTTCCAACCACCCCAATTCAGGTATGCAAACGCCTCCCAGGGGCTGTTTAAACTCAACAGCGCGATAAACACTTCACATTTGGGCTTCCGGGTTCGAATGTCTATATGAGTAACAATTCCCATTTTGTCCGCGCGATTCGGCCAGGTTCCTTCCTCATCCTGATAGGCGTCAGGGTCGAGTCGCCGTCGGTCTTCCATCCACTTGTGGGGATCGACTTTACGGGAATAATCGAGTATTTCGGAATGACCGTCCCCTTCGTTGATATTTTCGAGGATACGGCTTTTGTCGTCGGCGTCTCCGAGAAGGATGGGATAAAGCCCGCCCGATCGATATTCAGCACGAAGGCGATCCAGTTCAGCCAGAGCGATGTCGCCAGCCACACTGATCGTTTGAATGTTGTTCATGGGGTACCCTTTCCCGATGCAAGCATGTTGTTAGAACACCCTTGGAGGACGTTTCTCCGTGACGGAAACGCCATCCAATTAGCTTCGTCGCACAGGGAGCAAAGTCAAGCGAGACCTCGCAATTGACGTTCGTCACGCGTCGCGTTACTATTTTGAGTAATGATCCTGTCGTTCAAGAGTGCCGATACCGAGGCTCTGGCGAACGGTCGGCGGGTGAAACGGTTCGCGAACGTTGAATCGGTCGCGCGACGCAAATTGCGGCAGTTGCAGATTGCCAGGCAGCTTCAAGATCTTCGCGTCCCGCCGGGAAATCGGCTGGAAGCGCTAAGCGGCAACCGCGCGGGACAACACAGCATCCGCGTGAATGACCAGTTCCGCGTCTGCTTCCGCTGGACGGTTGCCGGCGCCGAGGACGTGGAGATTGTCGACTATCATTAACGGAGAAAGACCATGCGAAAGCTCAAGCCCGTAACGCCCGGCGAACTTCTGCGCGAGGAATTCCTTGTTCCGATGGGCATTTCGCAGTACCGCCTGGCAAAGGAGATCGGCGTGCCGGCCCAGCGGATCGGCCAGATCGTGGCTGGAAAACGTGCCATCACGGCCGATACGGACCTGCGTTTTTGCCGCTTCTTCGGCCTATCCAACGGCTATTGGCTCAGGGCACAGGCCGCGTACGATACCGAGGTTGCAGAACAAGCGCTGAGCAAGGCCCTGGCGAAGATCAAACCCTGGGTAGGCACCGCCGCATAGACGAATGCCCCGGGTTGCCCGATCATGCCCTTTCATGGATTATACGGGAGCATGAAGAGTGTCGTTCTAACCGGTGGTCCCGGCTCGGGAAAAACGGTCGTCTCCAACGCAATCGCCCAGAGCGACCCCAAGCGATTTGTCGTCGTTCCCGAGGCCGCGACTCAGGTTTATTCCCACGCGCACACGCGCTGGGATTTGGTTGACGTGGTGGGTCGCCGCCAGCTTCAGCGGCAAATCTATCACCTTCAACGCAGCCAGGAAGAGCGATTGGCGACTCAGCACCCCGATAAGATTCTGATTCTGGATCGTGGAACCATCGACGGCGCCGCTTATTGGCCCGACGGCCCCGACGCCTATTGGGCCGATCTTGGAACTTCCCTCGCCGCCGAGTTGGCGCGCTACAGCCACGTCATCTGGATGCAAACCGCCGCCGCCATCGGCATCTTCGATGGCAGCGATTCCAACGCCTGCCGGTTCGAGGACGCCGCCGCCGCCGTGGCCAGCGGTGAATCGCTGGCAAAATTGTGGTCCGGCCACCCGCATTTCCAGAAGGTCGCCGCATATCCTTCCCTCACGGACAAAATCGCTGAGGTTCGCAACATGATCGGAAAAATCGCGATTGCGGAGTGAGCCTCAATTCGCCGCAAATACCTGGCCATTTTCGATTTTCAATTCATTCCCCCGAAGTATGTCCAGCAGCTTTCTCGAATGCGAGATCACGATGACTCCATGCTGTTTCCGTGAAAGCGATTGGATGATTTGCGCCAGGGCGACAATGGTTGCGGCATCGGCGCCGAGCGTTGGCTCGTCGAGAATGATCCACGGCGGCAGGCGCGCGATGGTTGCGGCAAGCGACACTCGCTTGCGCACGGGAAATGGCAGAGCCAGGGGATTGGACGCCGCGAAATCCTGCAAGCCGAATGCGTCGCGAACGGCGGTAACCGCCGAGGCGTTGATCGAGCCGGACTTGAATCCCAATTCGGCCCGGACGCTTGCCTCGAACAGCCCGACATCGGGATTTTGCAGGTGATATCCGGCGATTCGACCGGGGGTTTTCGATATATTGGAAGCGGCGTTGTTCACGAAAATCTGACCACCGACAGGACGAAGGACGCCGGACAAAACTTTCGCCAGCGTGCTTTTGCCGCTGCCGTTGGGGCCTTGCAGAGTGTAAACGCGCCCGGGTTGCAGAGTCAGTGAGACGCCCCGGAGAACCTCCGAACTTCTGGCGTAGGCGGCGGTGACATTTTTCAATTCAAGCACCGGAGCGGAAACGGGGTCGAGGCGATCGATTTGGGATGGATCGAGCGGCGCGATGGCCGGATGACGAGACGGATCGGGCGACAAATCGGCGATGGTGACGGTTTGGATTGCACGGTTCCATTCATCCAGGCGATTGTCGGTAATGACGGCCCCGCCCATCGGCCCGGTTGCCCCTTGAAGCAGATCAAGCGCGGTCTGAAGCTTGTGGCTGTCCAGTTGCTCCAGTGCGCAGTCGATGGCGAGGATTTTGGGCTTGAGAATTATCGCGCACAAGACGGCCAGGCACGTTTGCTCTCCGCCGGAAAGGGTCGCGGGATGCTGCTCGAAGAGTTTTGTGAGTTTCAGTTGCTCGGCGGATTCAAGGCAATCAGAGGATTCCAGGGACCCGCCGGCGTGGAGCTCAAGTTCCTGGCGGACGGAGGTGGTGAGGCCCGAAAGTGCGAAATAGACCTCCGGACCGAGGTACATCCGGCCGTCGGAAATGACGCGGCAGAATCGGCGCAGGAGGTCGGAGCGGCCGGAGAAATTCGGCCCGTCGATGGCGAGGATGCGCTTATCGTCCAGCGCGGCCAGAAGAAGCTCGGTGGATTTTCGGCTCATCGGAACCCCAGCAATCCCGGCCAGCGGAAGGCGATTGCCACCGCGAGCCAAACAAGCGAAAGCGTCACCGAGACGGCGCCGGCGACGGGCGAAAACGGCAGCGATTCGGTGGGGAGCCGCTGAACCCGCAGAAGCATGGCGCGTTGTTCCCATACCTCGGCGCGGTGGACGGCGGAGCGAATCGACCAGACGAACAGCGGGCGCAGAAGCCGGGGCAATTGTTTGAGTCCCGCCCACCGGCTGCCGCCGAGGAGTCCGCGAGCGCGGCGGGCGACGAGGATTTGTTCGGCGCGCAGTTTGAGTTCCGGTTCGACGGCAAAAACGCCGAGGGCGACGACCAGTCCTTCGCCGCTCAGGCCCCATCCGCGCAGGGTCGCGGGCAAAAGGCGCGAAGGGATGGAGAGCATGATCAACTGAAACGCGCCGCCGAGCACGGTCAGGCGAAGGGCAATGAGAAGGGCGAACATCGCTCCGCCGCGCGGGTCGGAGCCCATCGGCATGCCGGGCGGCGCTTTGGCGACCCAGCCCCAGACGGCGACGAGCATGACCGTCATCGGCAATTGAACGAATGCCAGAAATTTCAGGAATCTTGGCAGGAGATTGTCCGCCGCCAACGCAATCGCCAGGGCGGCGATCATCACACCAAGGAGCTGGAGCCGCAGGTTGATGAATGTCGCGACGATGAGGATGAGAAGCGTGGCCAGCCGGGCCACCGGGGGGACTCGGGACATCGACTACCCGTTGATATTAAAGTTCTTCGCCAAAGTGGGCCCGCGAAAACGACGGAGCAGATCGTGGGGCACGGCCCGCACCAGCCAGACCGCCAGCAGAGCCTCGGCCACCTTGTCGGTCGAGGCGTCGCAGATCATTCCGGAGAAGAATCCGGCCACGGGCAGAGAGAACCCGCGATGGATGAACCATGCGGTGACGAAGGTAGACCCGGCCGTCGTCACGCCGCCGAAAAGGTAAACCGAGATCGGCAGCGAAACCAGCGCGGAAATGACGCCCAGCGCCAGACCGCTCAATACGGTCCGGAAGAGGGTCCGGAAGCCGCCGATCATGGCCAGAAGATGCGTGCCGACCGCCATCATGGCGGCGGTGCCGGTGAAGAAAATGATGATGTGATTGAACAGCAGCGCCATCATGCCGAAGGCCAGCACGGTGACGATCAACCCCGGCCCAAGTCCGGCGATGAGCGTGGTCGTGATGATGCCCACGCAATCGAGATAAACAGGCAATTTCAGCGCCAGGACGATTTGTGACAGCGCGATGTTGAACGCGACCGCCGACGGAATGAGCGCGATCGTCGCCATTCGGGAGGATGCCGGCGAAATTCCATAATCAAGATATTCGATCGGCTCATTTTCGGGCATTCGGTAATCGCGATCGGCCTTTGGAACGGGCGCGGTAGGATACTACATTCTGAACGCGGCACAAAGCGCGGCGGGAACCAATCGTTCAAATCCTGGCGCTGCGAAGATAGCGTCGTAGGCAGTTTGGGTCTTAATTCTTCCAAACACTTTGAATGTCACGATCGAAAGCGACCGCAACCACCGAATCGGCGGGCGACGCCGTTCGGTCGATGTCGTGAATGGTCACTTCACGATCCCCTTCGTACGGAAGCGATCGGCCCGTATAGACCTCGTACACTTTCGTGACGCGTAACTTGCCCAGAGGCGGCATCTTGAAAGTATTCCCGGCGTAGTCCTTCAAGAGGTGCACGTAAACCACGGATCCCTTGTAGCAATAGCCGTATTCGCGGTCTACCGGTTCCCACGGTCCGCCGCGAGTGCCGTAGATGGCATCGCTCATTTTGGCAATCCATCGGCCCATTTCCCGCAAGCGCTGCTGTTCCAGGTCGGGGATTACGCCGTGTCGATCGGGACCCACATTGACCAACAACACCATGTTGCGAACCACGCAGTTGGCCAGGTATCGCACCAGTTGGTCCCGCGTCATCACTTTGCCGCCGGCGATGGATTTGGCATTGTAGCCCCAGGTGCCGTTCTGCATGGAAAGATTCTTATCGCAGATCACGCTGCTGCGGATCTTTCCCGTGGTTTCTCGTTCGCCTTCCTCCTCGACGATGTCGCCCATCCAGCCATAGCGGAGATTGACAATCGCATCCGGCTGGTACTTGCGCACCATCCCCATGATTCCCAAGGCCTTGCCCGTGCTCTGCTCAACGTCCTGATATTCCTTGCCGATCGGCCAGCGATTCGCGGGATCGAGATATTTGCCGGGCTCGTGAAAGTATGCGGCGTCCGCGTCGGAGCCTTTTTGCCCCAGCCAACCGCCGTCCCAGTAGATATGGTCAATCTTGCCGTAACCGGTCATGAGTGTCTTGACGTTGACGTAGTTTTCCTCCTTCATCAGCCGCGCATTCTCCACGTGGGATGGATCGGTCTTATAGCCGAACCTGTTGGGCAGGCAATTGGCGCCGGTCACGTCGTAATAGCCGGGATAGCGCCAACTCAGCGGCGAATAATAGATGCCGACCTTCAAGCCCGCGCCGCGGCATGCCTTGACGTACTCGGCAATCAAATCCCGATGCAGCGTCTGCATGCTCGTGAAGGCGTTCGGATATGGGCTGTCGAACAGGCAGAAACCATCGTGATGCCGTGCGGTCAGACACATCCATTTCATGCCGGCGTCCTTGGCCAGTTGCGCCCAAGTCTCCGGGTGATAGTCGGCAGCGTCGAAGTACGCCTCGCCGCTTTCCGGATACGCGAACTGGCGGTACACCCCCGGGAGCATCCCCTGATTTTGCATGAACCATTCCCCGCGTCCGGGTCCGGAGTACAACCCCCAATGGATGAACATTCCGAATTTCGCATCGAGCAGCCAATCAAGCTTTTCGTTGGACAATTGCGTGATACCCATCTGCGTCTGAGGCACGCGCAGCGCCGGTTCAGAGGGAATGTCTGGCTGTGTCTCCGTGGCAAATACGGTTGCCGCCGAGCCCCAACCCCAGACCAGGATGGCAGCCAGTCCGCAAAATGCACCGCACGTGTGGGATGCAACAGCGATCATTTCCTCTCCTTCGGGCGCGATTTCATTGGCTCGCAATATACCGTCCCGCCCACTGCCGTCCAAGACTTCAAACGCTTCGGCGAATTGCTTGGATGGCGGATGTTATCCCCCCCGCGCCATTCCACTCCCGTCACCCCGATCCCTGCGGAGGCGCACCTCGATTTTGGCCTGCCACGTTGCAATAATCCGAGAAGTATATCTCGACTGAGGAGGCAGCCATGGCTCTGGAAATCGTGCGGGCAAGCGCGGAACACGTTCTTGAACTCGCTCGGATTCTCTTTGAAGCGTTCAAGGGAATTCACGATCGCCACAGGTTTCCGCTTGACATCCCCAGCATGGATGTCGCCCTGATGATGGTGGAGATGCTCGTCCACCGGCCCGATTTTTATGGGGTTGCCGCGGTTCTCGACGGCAAAATCGTCGGCTCGAATTTTACGCAGATCAGCGACGGCGTTTCCGGCGTGGGGCCGATCACCGTGGACCCGGGCTGCCAGGCGCGGGGCGTCGGCCGCGCACTCATGCGGCACGTCGTCGACTGGTCGTTGGCAAACCACGGTCCGATGGTCCGGCTTGTTCAGGACGGCTTTAACATGGCCTCGTTGTCCCTGTACACCTCGATTGGGTTTACGGTCGTCGAGCCGCTGGTGCTGATGGCGGTCTCGCCGGCCGATCATTCTGACGCGACGGTTCGGCCGCTGGTGTCGAGCGATTTGGCGGGCTGCCACGCTCTGTGCACCAGAATCTTGAAAGTGTCGCGAAAAAATGAATTGGCGTTCATGATCGAGCAAGGCGGCAAGGCCGGCTTCATTCCCCACGGCCGCTTCAAGGCCGAAAGGCTCGTGGCTTATGTTATCCCCGGATTCTTCGGACATGGCGTTGCCGAATCAGCCGAAGATCTTCTAACGACCGTCACGCAGGCGGCGCGTCATGTGCCGCCGCCGGCCCACAAAGTGTTGATTCCCGCGCGAAACGGCGAACTTTTTCGCAGGGCGCTCGGCTTGAAAATGCGCTCGATCAAGCTCATGTCGCTCATGGCGATAGGGCCTTACGAGGAGCCGCTGCCCCCCGAATCCGGTGCGGCCTGGGCGCCGTCCATCGCTTATTGAGATAATCTTCGGCAATGACGAACCCAATCTTGTTGGACATTCCAGAATCGTTCGAGACCGAGCGGTTGCTGATCCGCGTGCCGCGGCCCGGCGACGGACTCGCGTTCAATGCCGCGATCCTGGAGTCGTTCGACGATTTGCAGCCCTGGATGCCCTGGGCCAAGGAACGTCCGAGCATCGAGAAAACCGAAGAAAACTCCCGCAAGGCATACAGCCTGTTCCTCACTCGCCAGGACGTCACGCTTCGATTGATTCACAAACAAAGCGGACTGTTTGTTGGCTCCAGCGGACTGCATCCCCGTGACTGGACCGTGCCAAAGTTCGAAGTGGGATACTGGTGCCGCAAACGATTTGAACGGCAAGGATACATCACGGAAGCCGTGGCGGGGATTTTGCGATTTGGGTTTGAAACCATGGGGGCCAGGAGGATTGAAGTTCGCTGCGACTCCATCAATCAGCGGAGCATTCGCGTCGTTGAGCGGATTGGGATGAAACTGGAGGGGGAGCTGAGGCATCAGAAGGTCGGCGTGGATGGGACGCTTCGCAATATGTTGGTCTTTGCGCTGACGGACGGAGATTGGCGGGAATTGCCGCAGGCCACCCTTTTCCCGTGCCGAAAGGGAAACAAGGAAGGGAATTGAACCGCGGATTGCCCAGCGCGGCATAGCCGCAACCAAAAAAAAGGGATGCAGAGGCGGATGCTTCCGCAGGACCCGGTGGGCGATCCCAAAGTGGACAATTCGGATTGACCACCCGCTTCGCTCGCGGAGGGCTAGCCCTCCGCGAGCGAAGCGGGTCGTAAATAATCCGAGTTGGAAATCTGCGCGGCGCGCGAGGATTTTGATGGATTGCAGCACGGACGTAAGGCTGCTAAAGCGTCTCGCTTACCAATGGGGCTTGGCAACAGGCTCAAAGAAATAGCTCACGCAGAGGCGCAAAGGCGCAAAGAAGAAACCTTTGCGCCTCTGCGCCTTTGCGTGAGACTCTTTTACTTCATGGATTTCAAATCGAATCGAGCAGAATCGGGAGAGACATACGTCGGACCACCCTCAGACCGCCGCCGCGCCCGCTGATTCCTGTTCCTTCCCCTTCGGCACAAAATCAAACCGATATTCCTCCCCAAGCTGCTGGCGAGTGATATGAATAATCTCCTGAACGTGGCCACGAAAATGTGGAATTGTGTTCATGATCGCGCCGATGACGTTCGTTTCGAATCCCTGAATCCGCCGTGGGAGGATCAGTTGCTCGGCCGTCAGTTTCGCCAAAACCGCGTCGGCCTCGGCAACGCGTTTTTCCAATGTCGCGATCACCTCGGCCTTCGTTCGATTTGACCGGTCGGAAAATTCCAGCGGACGATTGCGGACGTCCCTGGCCCCGCAGATTTCATCGCTCGTTTGTTGTCGCGACATCTAACTCTCCAATTCCGAGAAACAAATGTAACCGCCAAGACGCCGAGGACGCCAAGATGAGAGCAGAATCCCAGCGTTATCCGACCTTGGCGTCCTCGGCGTCTTGGCGGTTCGATTCAATTCCGAATTAAAGCGCTTCCACCTTGATATTCGTATTCGTATAAATGCAAATCTGCCCGGCGATCTTCAGGGCTTCCTCGACGATCTGCTTGGCCGGCAGATTTGAATGCGCCAGCAGTGCCTTGGCGGCGGCCAGGGCGTAGGGGCCGCCGCTGCCGATGCCGATGATGCCGTCGCTCGGCTCGATCACGTCGCCAGCGCCGCTGACGATCAGGCTGACGCTCGCATCGGCCACGGCCAGCATCGCTTCCAGCCGGCGCAGAACGCGGTCGGTTCGCCAATCCTTGGCCAACTCGATCACCGCCCGGCGGGTGTTGTCGGGATGTTCGGCTAATTTTTTCTCGAAGCGATCCAGGAGCGCAAAGGCATCGGCGGCCGACCCGGCAAAGCCGGTCAACACTTTGCCGTTGCCGATCCGGCGAATCTTGACCGCATCGTGCTTGGCGATGGTGACGCCAAGGGTCACCTGCCCGTCGCCGCCGAGGGCGACCTGACCGTCTTTGCGAACGCTGAGAATGGTTGTGGATCGTGCCGGTTTCATGTGTGCGGGAGATTATAATCGCGATTCATGCCGGTTGCCTCGGTGGTATCTTTTTCTTCGCTCGATTGGGGCGTGGGGGCATTGGCGCTGGGGGTGGCGGCGATCGCCATCGCGCGATGGCGGCGAATCGACGTTCCGGCGGTGTCGGCATGGTTGATGTCGGGGGGGATCGTTCTTCTGGCCTTGGCCGCGGCCGGGCCGGTTTGGCATCGGCCCCGGCCGGGAACGATCGCCGTGATGGTCGATCTTTCGCCAAGCACGCGCGGGGCGAAATTTCGAAATCCTGATTTCCTCCGCCAGAGGCTCGCCCAGCTTATCGGCGACGTTCCGTTTCGACTGATCGCCTTCGCGGCGGAAAATCGTCCGCTCGATCCGACCGGGCCGTTTGACGAGATGCCCGCGGATCGAACCGTTTTCGCCCCGGTAAAGGCCGATGCCATTGTTTTGTTCAGCGATGCCCGGTTCGATCTGCCGGATCGTTCGCCGCCGATTTACGCGGCGCTGGATGAGGGATTGGAAAACGTGGCCGATGGATCGGTGCGGAATTTGGAGATTCGCGGCAATTCCCTGGCGGCGACGATTGCCAACACCGGCCCACCGCGAGAGGCGTCATTTCCCGATTCGACGACCCCGATCGGGACGGGAACTTTTCTCGTCACGCGCCCCATTCCCGACGGCGCAACCGCCGCGACGGTGAAACTGAATCCATCAGACCTCTGGCCGGAGAATGATTCGCTCACGCTGGCTGTCTCTCCTACACCGGCAAGCCAAAGGTGGTGGGTCGGCCAGAACCCGCGCGGCGACGGCTGGCGATCCTTTGCCCCCGAGCAATCGCCTGTTTTGACGGAGCAATATCTCGGCCCGGCCGTCATTGTCGTGGACAATCAACCGGCCGAGCGGTTCACGCCTGCACAATTGGATTGCCTGATGCAGTACGTACGCGATCTGGGCGGGTCGCTGCTGATCGTTGGGGGCGATCATGCGTTGGCGGCGGGCGGATATCCGGGCACGGGGCTGGAGCAGATCAGCCCGCTGGCCAGTTCGCCGCCGACGCCGGCGATGCGGTGGCTGCTGCTGGCCGATGGGAGCGGGTCGATGGCGCAGGAGATCGGCGGCGGCGTCTCGCGCTGGCAGGCGGCGACGCGCGCCATGGTGAATCTGTTGCCCGCGCTTCCTCCGTCCGATCCGGTTCAAATCGGACAGTTTTCCGATGCGGTGAACTGGTGGCTTGGGCCGGGGACGGTCGCCGACGCCGCCAAGGCCGCGCTTCCCCCGCAGGGTCTGTTTCCGCATGGGCCGACGAATTTGGAATCGGCGCTGACGCAGATCGCGGACCAGGCGGAAGGCAAAGCCTCCGTCGCGGAAGGCAAAGCCTCCGTCGCGGAAGGCAAAGCCTCCGTCGCGGAAGGCAAAGCCTCCGCGGCGGATGCGAATCTGCCCAGCGAGCTTCTGCTCCTTTCCGATTGCGACGCGCAAGTCGATCACCCGGAGGAATTGGCGAATCTCTTGTCGAAGAAACACGTCCGGTTGTACGTGCTGGCGATCGCGCGCGGCAGCGGGCTGAAGACGATCCGCCGGATTTCGGCCGACTCGGGCGGGACCGTGTTCGAGGAATTCGATCCGCGGAAATGGGCGCGGTCGATGCGGATTTTGTCGCAGGCGGCCTTGCCGCCGGCCATTGCGCATCAGCCGGTGAACGTCTTCTTTGAGAATGGCGCGAAATCGCTCGGAAAAACGACGGTTGCGGTTTGGAATCGGAGCTGGCTGAAACCGGATGCCCAGCGCTGGGCTGCGGCGTTGGGCGGAAATGGCGAGGTTCCGATGGCCGGATACTGGCGCGTCGGAAGCGGCTGCGTGGCGGCGACGGCATTTCATCCGAACGACCGCGAAATCGATTCGCTGGCGTCGTTGATTGCTGAGAAACCTCGCGATCCGCGATTTTCGGTGCAATTGGAAACCGGCGGCCGGCTGCACTTAACCGTCGATGCCGCGGACGCGGGAAAATTCCTGAACGATCTGGCGATCACGCTGGACCTGGCCGGCAATGGCCCAAAGCATGAGGCGGCGCTCCAGCAAACGGCGCCGGGAAGATATGAGGCGAGCGTGGATTCCCCGAGGGGATCCCAGATCGCGACGCTGCGAATCGGCGGCGAAACGATCGATCGCTTCGCCGTTGCCGGGCGGTATGCGCCGGAGTTCGACGCCGTCGGCAACGATCACGCGGCGATGCGCAAGCTGACGCAAGACAGCGGCGGGAAAATCATCTGGCCGGGCGATTCCGGCCGGATCGACTTCCATTGGCCGCGAATCGAAACGCTGGCTGGGCCGTGGATTTGCCTGATCGGGTTGATTTTCATTTCGGCGGGCGTGGTGAACTGGCGCCGAGTCTTCCCGACGCCTTTGTTAGGTTGAGAGTTTCCGAAAAGATTACCGCGAAGGCGCCCAGCGCGGCATGGCCGCCACCAAAAAATATTACCGCGAAGACACGAAGGGCGCGAAGTTGCGCGAAGCGGAGCGAGGCCGCGTGATCTCGGAAATTCTTGGCGTGGAGACAAGAAATTACGGGATATCAACGAAGGACGCGAAGGTTCGCGAAGTCAGATGGGTATTTCTTCGCGCAACTTCGCGTCCTTCGTTGATATCCTGTAATTTCTTGTTTTTACGACAAGATTTGCGCTACAGAGGTAGTTTCGCGGACGTATTCTTCGCGCAACTTCGCGTCCTTCGCGTCTTCGCGGTAAAACTCTTTGGGTTGCGGGCATAGCCAGCTCTGTGCGCCTTCGCGGTAAAAGTTCCTTAAGGCCCGTCAATCGCCGGGATGCATGGTGATTTGAAGGATTTCGGCCGGAGCGCCGATGCGGAGTGGGAACCAGTTGCCCACGCCGTTGGAGACTATGAGCGTTGAACGCGGAGGGCGAAGCCCTTGCGGCCCGGGCTTGTCGTAACGGCCGGTCCAGTATTTGAACCGCAACGGGCCGCCGCCGATGGTTTTGGTCAACATGATTTGGCCACCGTGCGTGTGGCCGGAAAATACCAGCGGTATCCCGTGTTCGGCGGCGACGTCCCAACTGTCGGGATGATGGGCCATCATCATGGCAAACAAGCCGGGCTGGCGGAGGCCGGCGGTGTAGGCGACCGACCCATCGCGGAACCACGGGTTCATCCAGCGCGTGCCGAGCAATTGGAACGGCACGCCGCGCGCGGTGATGACCGCGGCCTGGTCAACGAGCAGATTCACGCCGCGGCGGCGAACGGCATAGTCAAACTGGTCCGGGCGGCCCTGGATGACATCGTGATTGCCCTGAATCAGGTAGACCCCGTCGCGGGCATCCAGACGCAGCACCATGTCCAAGGCCCCCGGCAAATCGGCGTGCGAAATGTTGATCAGATCGCCGGGGAGGAGAACCAGGTCCGAACGCAGGCGGTTGCTGGTCTGGACGATGTCGTCGAGCATCTTCTGCGAGGAAAATTCTCCAACGTGAACGTCGGCAATGACGGTGATGGTGTAATTGTCCAAACCTCTTGGCCAGCCGGCGATGGCAAGGTCGAACGATCTCACCCGGAATTTTCCGAGTTGTGCCAGACCCGCGCCGACCAAGGAAGCGGTCGCGACCGGAACGGCCATCGTCGCCGCGCGTGTCAGGAATGCTCGCCGGGAATGAACCGCCGCCGCCGGCGCGGCCGACGTTTCGACCGCCGGTTTGGTCCTTCGCAACGCCTTGCGCGCCGTTCGAAATACCAGATGGAGAAACAGCCCCAGCACCACGACCGGCAAAACCAGAAAATGCCAGACAAACTGCCCGGCGACGAGCCATTGCGGGAAGGGATCGTGCCTGGCGCCGAGCACCTGATTGGCAAACATGACCATCAAACAGAACGCCGCCGCGGTCAATATCCAGAGCACCAAAAACGCCCGCCAATAATTCCGCCCCGGCGCGGGCCGCAAGAGAACGTACATCCGCCCCAGGACCAGCAGGTCGAGCAGGATGAACAGCGAGATAATCGTTGGAAATACGTACGACGGATTTTTCATCTTCAAACGACCTTGCGATAGTGTAGGAGATCGGGCGGGTGAATGCGATTGCCGGTTGCCAGTTGCCGATTGGAATACCAAGCGCCGCAAATCGCCCTTCTTTCAATTGGCAATGGGCAATTGGCAATCGGCAATCTTGTCAACCCATCCCCCTGGTCTATACTTCCGCACGGCATGAAACGACTTCTCGGGCTGCTGGGCTGCATCGCGGTTTTGGCGGCCGTCACGGGTGGCTGCGTAGAGCGGATTCTGACCGTGCAGACGAATCCGCCGGGGGCGTTGGTGCAATTGAACGGCCAGGAAATGGGCCGCACGCCGTTCAGCCGGGATTTCACCTGGTACGGGATCTACGAGATCACCGTTCGGCGTGACGAATATCAAACGATTCACACCTCAGCCTGGGTGATTGCTCCGATTTACGAATGGATTCCCCTGGACCTGATCAGCGAACTGCTGCCGATCCCGCTGAAGGATCGCCATACGCTGAGTTACAACCTGACCCCCGCCCCCCCGGCCAGTGGCCCCAGCCCCGGAATCCTGATGCGTGCCGCGGAACTGAAAGGCCAGTTGGAACCAAGCCACTATCCGCCGGCAACGCGGAAAGCGAAGTGAATCGCCCGGCCTATGCGGCGGCGCCTACCCATGGCTTGAGCTTCCGCGTGATGTTTCTCCGTTAAGGGCAATCCACGCGGAGTTAGAATTCGCGCGGATCATTGGAATTCACCAATCGCTTGGCCAGAGCGCGGGAAACGAAACGGGGACGTGTTTGAAACCACGTCCCCGTCCGTTTATTGGTCAAATCAACTTCATGTGCGGCGAGGGCGGCGCGCACCTAGCAGCCCGGCCGCGGCGAGCAGGGCCAGAGACGCCGGCTCCGGCATAGTGGCAGGTTCCACGACGTGAACGACGCCGGGCTCCATTTCAGTGAATTGGCCGGGCCAGAAGTCGTTGGTAATGTCGTTGCCGTTAAGCAAATTATCGACGCCATTGATCAGAACAGATCCGGGAGGGGCAATGTCGCTCCAAGCCGCGCCGGAATTGCTCAGTATGGCATTCTGTTGAGCAACGATCGGGCCATTGAGCGCCCCATAGTGCACATCGAAAAACACGTCCAACGAACTGGTGAACGTTCCGCTGGTATTGGTGTTCCAGTTAATCGTCATAGACCCGGTGCTGGCTGGTCCCGTGTTGTCCATGGACTGGAGGTCAACGTAATAAAAGCCAAGCGGTCCACCGCCTAAGGAAATGGGCGTATCAGAAACGAGTTGCAATAGGGCCATCTGGAGAGGAATCGTGGAACTGGTGGGAGTCGCAGGCGCCAAACGCTGGACAATGGTGTCGGTCTGCCCAGTGCTTTGTACGCCGATCGCACCACCGAAATTGTAGGTTCCAATTGGAACACCTTCGAAGGGTGCACCCTGGAATGAAGTGCCGGGGTCCGTCTGAAACAGATCGTAACCGGCGTCCACCTGCTGGGCGGAAGCAAACGAGCACCAGACGAGCAGACTGCCGACCGCTAAGGATAATCCAACGTATCGCATGATTTCTCCCGACCCACGACAGGATCAGTGATTGAAAAACAGTTGCAGACGACTTGGCCCGAACAAATCAAGCCGCCCAAAGACACCATAACGATACCACAGTCAGCTATTTCAAAACAACCTTTTTCTGCGAATTTTTGCAAAAACTCGACTTGCTCAAGCGACACCGTATAAACCTTTTATCCACCTAATTTTAGCATGCTATCCCGCATTTCCGACGGAAAATCGCCACTAGCGTCGAGTGACCAGAGTCGATTTCTGACCAGTGGTCGTCGCGATTTACGGTATCATTCTTGCAAATCACTCCTAGCGGTAACCAGTTTTAACTCGGCAATCCTCCGGCGAGCGGAGGAAATGCGGTCGGCGGCAATTCCCGCCAATCTTCGTCCGTCAGCGTAAAGACCAACATACGCTGAGTTACAACCTGACTCCCGCCCCACCGGCCAGCGGGCCAAGTCCCGGAATCCTGATGCGTGCCGCGGAACTGAAAGGCCAGTTGCAACCAAGCCACCATCCGCCGGCAACGCGGAAAGCGAAGTGAAGGGCTTCGTCTAGGTGATTTCACCCATGCTGAATTAGGTCTTGTTCCCGATTGACCGCGGCGACGAACACTCTTTTTATATGTTCACACCCGGCGAGGGTCCGGGGTCCGGCAAAGGTGCTTAGCCGGCGCACATCCCAGTTGACGAAGCGCGTCCCCACACTGGCGTGGCGCATGGGTGAATTCCGATGAGAATGGCGATTTCAATCACGCTGGCGCTGGCATTGGTGGTGGCGGGTTTTGCCCAAGATAAACCCGATCGCCACGCGAGCGCGACCAGCGCATCGACACAGGCCTCCTCAGCCGGCGAGCCAACAGCCCAGCCCATTCAGCAGTTGCGGGATGAAATCGTCCGGTTGCGAGCGAAAACCGCCTTGGCTCGCGAGGCACTCGACCGCGCCCGCGCCGCCGTAATCCATCGCTTGTCCCAGACGCCGGAGTATCAGCAGGGCGAAGCCGCGGTCGCGGATGCACAGAAGGAACTGGATGGGGCCGATTCGGAGGATGCACGCACAACCGCAGCAACGGACCTGCTAAATGCCAAGACTCGCCTCGGCCGTCTACAGGAAGATGCCTGGGTCTCGGATGCCGCGGTTGCAGGCGCAACGAAATCCTACGCGGAGGCGAGCGCCCAACTCAGGCTGGCGGAAGCTGGTTTGGCCAAGGCACAGGCGGATGAGGCGGCGGCAGCGGCGGCAGCAGCCAAAGCGGCAGCCGAGGCCACCACTTCACCGGCCGAGGCCGCCACGCCCGTGGCAAATAATCCGACCACGCGCCCCGGGCGCTGGGAGGAAGACCTGGACTATTTCGCCAGCAAACTTCCGGTCAGCGAAAAAGACTTCTTCATGCTCATGCCCAGGGACAAGTTTGAGCGCGAAGTCGCGGAATTGAAGCGCCAAGTTCCACGACTTTCGGATCCGGAAATTGTCTTCCAACTCATGCGCATGGTGGCAAGCCTGGGCGTGGCGCACACGGAGGTCTCCTTCGGGTCCGCCACTGAAAAGACGGGGCTCCATTCTTATCCGGTTCAATTGCGGTGGTTTTCCGACGGGCTGGCCGTCGTGGCGGCGGCTTCGGAATATCAAAAGGCGATCGGCAGTCGCGTGGTGCGGATTGGGTCGAAAACGCCCGAAGAAGTCGAAGCGGCGGTCGCTCCTTACATCGCCCACGAGAATGACGCTCATCTGCACGTCGAGAGTCCGCGATACATGACGCTGGTGGAATTGATGCGGCACGAAAACATCGCCGACCCCGACGGTCGATTGCGCTTGACCTGCGCCAAAGCGGGTGGAGAGGAATTTACCCTGGAAATTACGTCGGAAGGTTCCGCCAAGGGCGGACGGAGGTTGATCACTGCCGCCGACGCCCTGCATATTCCGATGGAATTGTGCCGCAAACACCCCAACGTTTCCTACTGGTACGAATACCTGCCCCAAACGCAAACCCTCTATATTCAATACAACAGATGCGCCGATGCGCCGGACAATCCTTTCGAGGATTTTGCGAGCAAACTATTCGCTTTTGCCGACGCCCGCCCGATCCAGCGCGTCGTCTTGGACTTGCGTTTCAACGGCGGGGGCAAGACACAAATCGTCGATCCCCTCCTGAACGGTCTGAAATCGCGACCAGCGCTTAGTGCGAAGGAACGTCTCTACGTTCTCACCGCCGGGCGCACGTTTTCCGCCGCGATGGACACGGCGCTGATTTTCCGCAGGCATCTTAACGCCGTCCTGGCCGGCGAACCCGCCGGTAATAAACCCAACCATTATGGCCAGGCCGATCACTTTACGCTGCCGAACACGGAGCTGCAGGTGCAATACTCGACGGAATATGTCCACCAGATTCGCGATGCGGATCCGCTCTTTCTCGATCCCGACATCTTGGTGCCGTGCTCGCTCGATGATTTTCTGGCCGGCCGCGATCCCGTGTTAGAAGCCGCCCTTCACCACGGCCCGACGGCTTCAACGACGATGCCGAGTTCCATCACCAACGGCGCGGAATGGGAGGACGGCCTGCCGGTGGCGTTGCCGGGCGTGCGGCGGCCGAAGGTGGAAGGCGTTTTTATCTCCCGTCCCGGAACCGAGTGGACGTATTCGCATCATCCGCACCTCGGTTTTTTCAAGGACCGGTTCTATGCGATCTGGTCCAATGGCAGAGAAAACGAGGACCAGCCGGGGCAGCGCGTGCTGATCTCGACGGCCCAGGACTTCGCGCATTGGACCCCGCCGCGCCCGCTGGTTGACACCGTGAAGGATGCGGCGGGGGTCGAGCAGGTGTTGACCGCCGTGGGTCTTTACCCATACGAGGGCACGCTGGTAGCCTACGTCGCGAGCTTCGGACCGCACAAGGAAAACCGACTCGTGGAGGCGCTAACCAGCACCGATGGACAGAACTGGAGCGCGCCCCGCGACATGGGCCTGCCCCTATGTCCCAACCACGGCCCGGAACCCACCGCGTCGGGGCGGCTGATTGTCAGCGGGAACGTTGCATATCCGTGGTCGGACGATCCCTCGGGCCTGAGTGGATGGCACATGGTGGGCATCTACCCATCCAAAACGGCTGCAACGATTGGGAGCGACCCGACGTCATTTCGTGATGACGGCCCTCGCAATGGCTTACGTGACCGCTTCTGCGAAGGATCGTTTTATCAAACCGATGACGGGGTCATCCACATGCTCTTACGCGACGGGGAGAAGGAAATCCCGCATCGGCTATGGCTTACGGAAAGCCGCGACGACGGCTTGACCTGGTCGCCTCCCGTTTCCACCCAGTTCAGTGACGCCGTTTCGAAATTTCACTTTGGCCGGTTGCCGGACGGACGGTTCTATTATGTCGGCAACCCGCTGGCAAAACGCACGCCGCTGGTGCTGTCATTGTCGCGGGATGGCGTGCATTTCGACCAACATTTCATCCTCGCCGAGGCGCACCGCGGTATGCCCCGCGGCAGCGACGAATATGGCTACCCGGCTTATCCGCACAGCATCGTTCGCGACGGGCGCCTCTACGTGATCGTCTCGCGCGACAAGAACAAGATCGAGGTGTTGCGCGTGGCGTTGAGCGAGCTTTAAGAGGACGTGAAAGCGTCGCCTCGGCCGTCGAATTGGAACGGATGATGCACATCCGCATGGAACCGGCTGCCATTTTGAAAACCCGCGAATACGGCGCCGCCGGACGGATGGTTTTGGTGGTTCACGGCGGTCCTGCGGCGGCGGGGAATGCTGGGCCCATCGCGCGGGGCTTGGCTGACTCATTCCGTGTCCTTGAGCCCTGGCAGCGAGGCAGCGATGCGTCGGCTGCCCCGCTGACGGTCGGACATCACGTCGCGGACATGCATGATTTGATCCTCTCGCGCTGCCCCGGCCGGCGCCCCGCCCTCATCGGTGAATCCTGGGGCGCAATGCTCGTCCTCGTCTTCGCCGCCACCCATCCCAACCTGGCCGGGCCGCTGGTGATCGTCGGCTGCGGAACCTGGAATGCGGAAACCCGCGCCGAATATCAGGCGACCATCGAGCGGCGCATCGACGATGATCCGAACCTTCGGCGGGCTATCGAGCAATTGGAAGCCGAATGTTCCGCCGACCCTCAGGCCAAAACGATTCGCCGCTACGGGTTGATCCGGCACTTATTTGACTTCAGTCCGAGCCAGGACGAGCCCGATCCCGCGATTGGGCCCTTTGATTCCAAAGCTCACGAGGAAACGTGGAACGACATGCTGCGATTGCAGCAGCAGGGTCAATACCCGGCTGCGCTGTCCGCCGTGCAATCGCCCGTTCTGATGCTCCACGGCAACTACGATCCCCACCCCGGCCCCCGCACGCGCGACCTTCTTCGCCGGTACGTCCCTCAACTCGAATATCACGAGTTGCCTCGCTGCGGCCACAGCCCTTGGCGCGAGCGATTCGCACGGGACGAGTTCTTCCAAATCATGAGCCGGTGGCTCAAAAGGAAATCAGAAAAGGACTGAACCGCGGATTGCACGGAGCGCACGGATAAATTCAACTCTTATCCGCGCTGCGCAGATTTCCAACTCCGATTATTTACCGCCCGCTTCGCTCGCGGTGGGCTAGCCCTCCGCGAGCGAAGCGGGCGGTAAATCTGAATTGTCCACTTTGGGATTGCCCACCGGGTTCTGCGGAAGTATCCGCCTCTGCATCCTTTTTGGTTGTGGCTATGCCGCGCTGGGACCTCTGTGCTCTGGTCTGGTTCAATTTGTTAGGCGCACCAATCTATTTGCCGCCGAACTGGTAATCCGCGAGATACAACATCATAATGGCCGGCCTCGCCAGGAGTCCGAAATGCCGGCAACAGAAGAAGAACTTCGCAAAGCGCTCAAAGCGTTCAAGAAACGGCTGAAGCTGACGCGATTGGACGATGATTCCAAGATCGGCCACGGCCCGCTCAGCGGCACGGGCAAGATTCAAACCGTCTCCATTCAACCCCCCTCCGGCTTCGGCCGCGAAATCTGGGAGGAATTGGCGGAGAAGGGTTATCTCAAGCGGGACACCGCCGGGTTCTACGAATTGGGGGAGCGGACGTAAGCACACAGAGGAATACTGAATTGTCAACTCTACCTCTGTGTTCTCTGTGACCTCAGTGTTCTCTGTGTCAGCTTTTTTGTTAGAGGCTATTATACACAATCATGGAACACCTGACCCCTCGCCAGATTGTTTCGGAACTCGACAAATACATCGTTGGCCAGGCCGACGCCAAGCGGGCGGTGGCGGTGGCGATCCGCGGGCGTTGGCGGCGCCAGCAACTTCCCGAAGGCCTTCGCCAGGACGTTTCGCCCAAGAACATCATTATGATCGGCCCGACCGGCGTGGGCAAAACGGAGATCGCCCGCCGGCTCGCGGGCCTGACCGGCGCGCCCTTCATCAAGGTGGAAGCCACCAAGTTCACCGAGGTCGGGTATCACGGACGGGACGTCGATTCGATGATCCGCGATTTATTGGATTCCGCGATCGCACTGGTTCGCGAGGAGATGACCCAATTCGTGAAGGACCCGGCCACGGCGCAGGTTGAAGAACGGCTTCTGGAGTTGCTGTTGCCCGGCGAGCGTTCCCCGGCTTTCGAGGACGACGAGGCCAAGGCCAAGAGGGCGCGCGTGCGGGAAAAGCTCCGCGAGCAACTGAAGGCGGGGGACCTGGAGGACCGGCCGATCGAGATTCAGGTCGAGCAGCGTTCGGGCATCGGCGTCCTGGGTCCGGTGGGGATGGAGATGGACGTCGAGTTCCAGTCGATGCTGGAAAAGATGATGCCCGTTCGGCGCGAGTCGCGCCGACTTTCCGTGCGCGAGGCGCGCAAGGTGTTGCTGGTCCAGGAATCGGAAAAGCTGGTGGATCGCGACAAGATTCAGCAGCGGGCGATCGAGCGCGTCGAGCAGAGCGGCATCGTTTTTCTCGACGAAATCGACAAGATTTGCGGCCCCGAATCCAAGCATGGCCCGGACGTTTCCCGCCAGGGCGTCCAGCGCGATCTGCTTCCGATCGTCGAAGGCTCGACCGTCATCACCAAGTACGGCCCGGTGAAGACCGACCACATTTTATTCATCGCCGCCGGCGCGTTTCACGGCAGCAAGCCCAGCGATCTGATGCCTGAATTGCAAGGCCGGTTTCCCATCCGCGTGGAATTGTCCGATCTGACCAAGGACGATTTCGTCCGCATCCTGCACGAGCCGAGGAATTCCCTGACCCGCCAACAGGTGGAGCTGTTGGCGACCGAGGGCGTGTCAATCGAGTTCACCGAGGATGCGATCGACCTGATGGCCCAGTTGGCATACGACCTGAACCGCCGCAGCCAGAACATCGGCGCCCGCAGGCTTTACACCGTCATCGAGCGCGTGATGGAAACCATCAGCTTTGAAGCGCCGGACCTGGCGGAGAAGAGGGCTTCCATCACCGCCGATTACGTGCGCCAGCGCCTCGCCGGTGTCTGGAAGGACGAGGATTTGAGCCAGTTCATTCTCTGACCGAAATGTTTGCAGCGTGGCAGGCACGCCGTCAGGGCAGAGGCGGCGGCCCAGGCAGCGAAGGCGGCTGTGAAGCCGTCGAAGGGCGCTGGCCGAGTTGGCCCGTCGCCCGTTTCCAGCCAAGCCAGGCTCCGAAACCGGCGACCACGAGAAAAATCTCGACGGTTGATTGGCCGAATGCTTCCATTTGTTCCGGGGTGCGCGGCCCGGCCTGGCCCTGGGGCGCCGGAGCCAAGCTGGGATCATACGCAAAGCCCGGATCGAACCGCAATGAATCGCCGACTTTGCGGAAGATCGGCAGCCGCGCGTCGAATTGATCGTCGGTGTCGCAGCAGGCGACCTGAACCATCCCCTTCTTTCCAAAACAGGTGGCGGAGTAACCTTTGACCAATCCCCAGGTGGCCACGCTTGCGTGGCTGACGCTGTCAACTGCGTGTCGAGCGCCGTCCCACTGGGCCGATTCAATGGATGCGCCCAGAATGACCTTTGAGACCAGCGCGGAATTATGCTCCTTGATTTGCTGGTATAGGTCGACGCCCATGAGATTCTTTATTTGTTGGGCAATCTGATCCTCACTGGGCTGCGCGTTTCCAGGATAGGACATCGTGCCGATGATGAGGTAAGGGTAACGGAACCAATCGTCGCTCTTCTGCTGATACGCCGACAGCCAGTGGGCCGGATTCGAATTGTTTCGAGCGGCGAACAAGGCGGCGTCTTGCTGGACCACGTTGTCCGGAATTTGCACCCAATCATTCGGGATCGTGACGGTGAAACCAGCCGACGTGCCGTGAAAATCCGTACCCGCGGCTTGGTCCGCATAAGCGGCGATGACAAAAATGGCCGCCGCCAGGAAACACCAATGCTTAATCCCCATTTGGACGCTCGGTTCCTCCGGCATGATTGCCGTTGGTCATATCGGACACCCACGCGAAAGGATTAAGATGGAGAGGGCTCAGCAACCAATGCCGACTATGTTCACCAGCGCTTCGCCGCATGGTGAAGACCGAGGACTTGAGCCAGTTCATTTTCTAAGGCTTGGTCTGCGGCGAATAGCCGACGACGGCGATTTTGTATCGTTCAGCCAGTTCCAGCACCTTGGCTTTTTCCAGCATGATGGTTTTGCCCGGCTCCAGGACCAGGGCCGCGGCGCGGTTGGCGTGGAGTTTCTCGATCGTCGTCGTGCCGACGGTGGGCACGTCCAGACGCATGTCCTGATGCACGTTGGAGACCTTGATCAGCGTCCATCCGCCGACTTTGCAGAGTTTTCCAGCCCGGTCGATCATGGCGTTCGTTCCCTCGACCGCCTCGACCGCGATGACGTTCTTATCGACGACGGCGATGGATTGTCCGATGTCGAGCCGGCTGATGGTCTGGCAGATGTCCCATCCGAAGCGGATGTCATCCCATTGCTTGTCGGTGAGCGCGCTGCGGGTCATGACGCCGGGGGTCGCCAGGTGTTCGGTGCAATAGGTGGTTTGGTCGATCAATCGAATTCCTTCCGAAGCCAATTCCCGGTCCACCGCTCCCAGGACCGACTGGTCGCGTTTGTCCCGGTGGAGGATTCGGAACCAGATTCCGGCGGTCCTGAGGTCTGGAATATACTGGAAAAACCGCCAGCGGCTGTAGATTTTTTCCTTGGCGACACGTCCGACCAGGATCGCCTCATCACATCCTTGGGCCCGGAGGACTCGAATCCATTGTCCCACGCGCATGACGCCAACCCATTTGAAGACATCGACTTCCCCTCGCAGTTCGGGCCAGGCGCTGCCTCCGAACGCCGCCGCCACGACTTTCCTGCCCGCCGCCCGTGCCCCGCGCGCCACCAGCAGCGGAAATATCCCCTCCCCCGCGATCAGACCCAGCGGGGTCGACGATCCGCCCGATTCCAGCGGCAATCTTTGGGCCACGGAGATCACGGATATACATCTTAAAAGCCTTCGGCAAAAGAGTACATGTGGCTAATTGCCAATCGGCATCATCCATCGGTCTCCTTGCCGGTCGGCGGCCTGAGCACTAACATGCATCTGGCCATTGATTCCAGGTAAATCGACGTCACGGCACGATCAACGGCAACCTCGGTGCAGGTATTGTGACGCGGCGGGGGCAAGGCAATGTTAGTCGATCGAATGGAAACATCCGCCGATTCCTCCGAACTCTGGTTCGTCGATCCCTCGCATCTTGATTCGGTGACCACGACCAAGGAAGGGATCGTTGTCGATAGCCAAAGCGCCGGCACCTACTCCGACATTCCCGCCGAGCAGACCAAGACCTTGTTGTCGCGTCTGGCGTCGCAGCCGTGGCGGCAGGTTTTGAAGGACCTTTACGAGCAGCAGAACTCTTGGTTGTATCGGATCGTCACCGATCCCAGCCGCGCCATGCCGATGGAACTGCTGGATTTTCACGTGGGCAGTTGTTGCCTGGACGTCGGATCGGGATGGGGCCAACTGAGCATTCCCATGTCTCTGGGCGGTTGCCGGGTGGTTGCGCTGGACCTGACGCTCGAGCGGCTGCGGGTGTTACGCTACATCTCCGGGCAGGAAGGCGCCGACATTGCCCTGGCCAAGGGGAACGTGCTGACGTTTCCGTTTCGCCCGGGGACCTTTGACATCGCGTTGTTCAACGGCGCGCTCGAATGGGTGGGAACGGGCAGGGGGGTTGGACGGACGATTCGCCAGTGCCAGGTTGCCGCCCTGCGCTGTGCCGCCCGCGCGCTCAAGAGCGGGGGTCTGATTTACGTCGGCATTGAGAACAGCGTCGGATTGAAATACCTGATGGGCGCCCGCGACGATCACACCAGTTTGCCCTTTTTCAGCTTTCGTAGCGAGGAGGAGGCGGAAACGGTGATCCGCGCCGCCGGCGGCGATCGCACCCCGACCAAGACCTGGGGTCTGACGCAGCTCACGCGCTTGGTGGAGGAGGCCGGCCTGCGCGTCCAGTCCGTCTACGGATGCTTTCCCGATTACAAGCTGCCCCGACACCTCGTGCCCCTGGAAGACGTCAACCAGTTTCTTCTGCAATGGGAGATGGATTGGACCGAACATCACGGTGACCAGGGAGAGCCGATTGAGGATCAGGATGCCATCCGCTCGGCATACAGGCAGCTTGCCGACAACGGAATCGGCCATTCGTTCTGCCCGTCCTATGCCATGATGTTGGTGAAACCGTGAACCGTCTGGGCATTATCGAAGTGTTGCGCGGCGCATGGCAACTGCCCGATGGGCGGGACCTGGCGATGTCGGTCCATGCCGGCGACCGCAATGCCGAGTCGCGCGGCATGCGGTTCATCGTCAAACGCGCCAACAAACCGCTCTGCTGCGTCAAGCGATTGCCCCTCGCCGGACCCTACGACACCCACGCCATCCTCGCCACGCAAAAGGCTTACCGCGCCCTCACCTCCGTGCAGGTGCCCCAAGTCCTCAGTTCCACCCAGGACGATCGGAACTGGTTTATCGTGGAACAATTCGTGCTCGCCGGCATGCGCCTTGATGACGCCATTCGCCGGCGCGTCCTGAAACGCGCCGATGCCGAAAAACTCGTCGCCAGAATCCTTCAGGAGATCTATTCCAATTCCCTTGGTCCGCCCGATCCCAAGGTCGATGAGAAGCGCATCCTGAACGCGATCGAAGGCTCCCGCATGAGCAAGCCGCAAAAGGCCAGCTTCCGTGAGCAGATTTTCGCCTGCCAGCCCCCGATGTGGCACGCGCCGGTTTGGACTTCACGCGACTTTTTGCCCCGCAACATCCTCCTCAGCGAAGGACAGCCGTTTCTCGTTGATTTCGACCTGGCGTGCAAAACCGGCATGCTGGGGATGGACGTGTTGCGCATCGAATTCTACACCGAATGGCAGATTCCATTCTGGCCCACCGAGGGAGCCTCCCGCCAGGATCCACGCACGCGTCTTCTGTTTTTGCTCCTGGAAGAGCATCTTCAGCGCACCATCGCCGCGGGATCGCATTACCGATACTGGGTCGAGCGATACGATCCTCAGATCCAGCAATTGGTCCGCCAAGTCTGTTCGGGCGCTTCGGCAAGGCGCGCATCGAGAAGCCAGTCGGCCGGGGCCGCAACCGGCGCCGCGGCGTTTCGTCCGGCCGCGCAGGTTCCCCACGTCAGCCGCGCATGGCGGCTTCACCGCGCCGCCGACGTCGCGCAGCGGACTCTCTGGAGCTTGAAAAATCGGATCGAAACCGGAGTTGTCAAAATCGCTTCCATGCGCTCGGGCATTGAAACTCTCAGCGAGGACGTGATTCAGGGCAGGATCCGCTGCTCCTGCCACTGGACAAACATCGTCAAACGGGGCGTCAAATACTGGATCGACACTCCCGGCGAATGGACCATGCCCAACGAGAGCACCCTCATCCAGGGCTGGTGTTATTCCACGTCCTCCGCTCCCATCTCCGCCGTCCGCGCCATCGTCAACGGCCAAATTTGCGCCGGCCTCTACGGCAGCGAACGCCACGACGTCAAGAGCGCCCATGGCGGCCAGGTTCCCAACGCCAAGGTCGGGTTTGCCGTGCAGTGCACCGTCCAATGCGGTTTCAACCTTGTATTCCTCGAAGTTCTTGTCAATGAACGATGGATCCCGATAAGCCGGTTGATTTGGCGAACCACCTATTTCCCCGACTTGCGCCGCAGCGCCCACGTCAGTTACCGGCAATACGTGGAAATGGAGGAGCGCCGCCTCAATCGTCAGTCCGCCCAATATGCCAAAGCGTGCGACAACTTTGCCCTTCAACCGCTGATTTCCGTCGTCCTGCCCGTCTACAGGACGGACGTGGATTTGTTGTCCAAGGCCGTGGAATCGGTCCGGCGGCAAATCTACGGCAAATGGGAACTGTGCATCGTCGACGACGCTTCGGACAATCGCAGGCTCACGCAATTCCTTCAGGACCTGGCCAAGGACAAACGCATCAAGCTCCGCGTTCGCGAGCGCAACGGAAACATTTCCGCCTCCACCAATGACGGAATCGCCATGGCCGCCGGCGAGTGGATCGCCTTGCTCGACCACGACGATGAGCTTTCACCCGATGCCCTCTATCAGATCGTGGCGACCATCAATCGCAAGCCCGATTGCGAGGTTCTCTATACCGATCAGGACAAGATCGACGCCGAGCAGAATCGCTGGGAACCATTTTTCAAGCCCGACTGGTCTCCGGCGTATTTGCGGGGGGTGATGTATCTGGGGCATCTCATGGTCGTGCGGCGCAGCCTCCTTCAGCAGATCGGTGGATGCGACAGCCGGTTTGACGGCGTCCAGGATTTCGAGCTTGCCCTGCGCCTTTCCGAACGCAACTGCCGCATCGAGCACGTACCCCGGATTCTGTACCACTGGCGGGCGATTCCCGGCAGCATCGCCGCCGACTCTTCCGCCAAGAACGGCATCGAACGCCTCCAGGAGGCGGCTGTACAGGCGCATCTGGATCGTCTGGGCGTTGCCGCCGCCGCTTGCCGCAGTGGAGGCGAAGCCTTCCACCACGGCCGACCCCACCGCGTCCAGATCGTTCCCAAGCCCCGATCCAATTACCCCAAAATTTCCATCCTCGTTCCCACACGCGACCATCCGGAACTCATTGGCCGATGTCTCAAGACCCTCTATCGCCTCACCAGTTATCCCAACTTCGAGGTGCTGGTCGGCGACAACGATACCAGCGATCCGCGGGCGCTGAAGATCCTCGATATGTTTCCCATCAAGAGGGTTCCCCTGCCCGGCGGGTTCCATTTCGCACAGTTCATGAACACCCTCGCCGCGCAGGCCACCGGCGACTTTCTGATGCTTCTGAATAACGACACCGAAATCATCCAGGCGGATTGGCTCCAGCACCTCCTGCTCTATGCACAGGAGGAAGATGTCGGAATGGCCGGCGCTCTTCTGACTTATGCCGACGGCACCGTGCAGCATGCCGGCATCATCCTCGGCCCGCGCGGAACCGCCGACCACGTCATGCGCGGGTTCCCCGCCGACGGCGACGGTTATATGGGGTCCCTCGCCTGCACACGCGAAGTCACCGCCGTCACCGCCGCCGCCGCCATGATCAGCCGACGAAAATTCATGCTCGTCGGTGGCCTGTGCGAGCGTTTTCATCGCCATTACGACGATCTGGATTTCTGCCTGCGCCTGCGAAGCCGCGGGTGGCGCAATCTCTGCGTCGCCTCCGCTCGCCTGGTCCATTACGAGTCCCGCAGCCGCGGACTCAAGTACGACTTCACCGACCGCGTCCTGCTCCTGGACCGCTGGGAATCCGTGATCGACCAGGGCGACGCCTACTACAGCCGGAATTTCGACCGCGACTCCACCGATTATCGCGTCGGCCTTGGAGGAATCCGCCCGTGAACGTCCTGTTCGCCCTTTATCAGAATTTCGCCTGCAACAGCGCCAATCACGTTGACGGCATCGCCCGCGAATTGACCGCCCTGGGTTGCAGTTGCCTCGTCGCCGTGCCCTCAAATCCCACCCAGGCGGAACTGCTCGGCTCAGTCCCCTATCGAATCGCCACGTTCGAGCAGGTGCTGGCCGGGGAGATTGGGTTCGACAACGGCCAGGGAATCGACGTGGCGCATTTCTGGACGCCGCGCGAGGTCAATCGCCGGTTCTGCGAGCGCCTACGGAACGGACTGGAGGCCAAGCCTTCCACGCGACGCTTCGCCACCATCATCCACATGGAGGACAACGAAGACCTGATCGCACGCTCCCAACTGCGCGATTCGCTCGACGAATACGCAAGCGGACAAAGAATTACCGGCTTTCCCAGCCATCTGTCCCATCCGCTGCACTGGAGAAAATTTCTCGCATCCGCGGATGGGCTGACCGTGATCATCGACGCGCTTCGCGACATTATTCCGCGCAACAAGCCGGTCGAGCTGACCTGGCCCTCCACCGACGAGCGGAACTTTCATCCCCGCCCGATCGACCCGGCGCTGCGAAAGGAACTGGGGATCAAACCGGATCACACCGTGCTGGCGTATCACGGCAACGTCCACCAGGCCAATTTCCGCGAGGTCCGCAGCCTCCACCTCGCCGTCGCGCTCCTGAACCGCGAGGGCTGGCCCACAACCCTGCTTCGGATGGGGCGGGACCACATCGACGTGGACCCGCTTTATCGCCGCTGGGTCGCCGAGCATACCCGCACCATCGGATTCGTCCCCGACCGCGCACGCCTTGCCCAGCTTCTTTCCCAGGCCGACCTTTTCGTACAGCCCGGTTTATGCGACGTCTTCAATCAATATCGCTTTCCCTCCAAGGTGCCGGACTTCTTTGCCCTCGCCCGACCCGTCGTCCTCCCGCGCACCAATATCGGCCTGGTCACGCGCCACGGCGAGGACGCCTACGTCCTGGACGAGGCCAACGGCCCCGCCATCGCCGACGCCGTCAAGGCGATCGTTCAGGACGAAGAGCTTCGCCGTACGCTCTCCAACGGCGCGCGCCGGTTTTTCGAGACGAATCTCAGTTGGCCCGCGACCGCCGCCAAAGTCCTGGCGCTCTATCGCCGCGTCTTGGATCAGCGTCCCGTGGAAGGCTTCGCCTTCACGACCGTCGATCTCTCCGAACCAACGATCGGGGTCGCTTCCAACCTGTTCAATCGGTACGCCCAAATCAAGTTTCCGCCCCTTTCCTATGCGACCGTCCGCGACTATTGCGATAGCGCGGACAATTTGAAGTTCCTCTGCACCATGAACGATCTCAAGGACGTTCAGCGCCCCTGGACCGCCAAGGCCCTGATCGGCCAGCTCAAGCCCGGCGGGACGATCCTCGAAATCGGCGCCGGCGAACCGCTGGTCGCTTCCCTCTTGCAGTCGCTTGGGTGGAACGTCGTCGTCTGCGATCCGTACGATGGCTCCGGCCACGGTCCAACGGATTACGGGCGATACGTCAAGGCATATCCCAACCTGAGGATCATCCGCTCCCGTTTCGACCAATCCGTTGCCGACGTGGAAGGCTTTGCCTCCACCGTGGAAGGCTTCGCCTCCACGCCGATGCGCGGCCAGCTCGACGCCGTTTATTCGATCTCCGTCCTGGGACACCTCCCGGCGGCGGATTTGGAAAAAGCGTTCGCCGGCATCGACGCGGCGCTGAAACCGGGCGGCCTGTCGCTCCATTGCGCCGACGCCGTCTTGCAGGGCGACGGCGCCGAATTCCACCTCGAGCAGATGGCCCGAATCCAGCAATTCCAGAACCGCCTTGCCGGCGCGGATGCCGATTGGGACCGATGTCTGCGTTCAATTCACGACCTCTTCGCCGCCGCCATGCAGGACCTGGACACGTTCTTCCTCGGCCCGCAAGGCCACAACCAATGGCGTGGCTCGCAGCCCAGCGAAAAATTCCCCTTCCGCAAATGCATCTCCGTCCAGTTCGTCGCCCGAAAACCGGGCTGATGCCAATCCAGATTATTTACCGCGAAGGACACCCGGCGCGGCATGGCCGCAACCAAAAAATATTACCGCGAAGACGCGAAGGACGCGAAGTTGCGCGAAGCGGAGCGAGGCCGCGTGATCTCGGAAATTCTTGGCGTGGAGAAAAGAAATTACGGGATATCAACGAAGGACGCGAAGTGCCGCGAAGTTGAAATCAAATCTTGTTTTCTTCTTCGCGCAACTTCGCGTCCTTCGCGTCTTCGCGGTGAACTTCTTTGGGTTGCGGTCGCAGCCAGCGCCATGCGCTTTTGCTTCAAGCCCCCGCACTGAATCGCTCGATCTTCAATTCCATGTCCGCCAGCCCGACGAATCGCCGGCTCGGCAGCACCGGCAGCAGGATCGAATCGTATCTCCGGTCCAGCGGCATCGCGTCGTCCAGGCTCGCTCCGCTGGCCAATCCCACGCTCAGAAGATAATCCCCGCCGTTGTATCGCACCGTCCAGCGGAACTGAACGATCTCGATCTGCCCGGCGATCAGCGGCCGCCTCTGCGGCGCCGTCGCCGCCAAGAGCGAATTGCTCCCGTAAAGCAGCAGCCCTTCCTTGGTCTTGATGTTCAGCCCGAAGATCGGCAAAGCGATGTCGCGGTGAGCCAGGACCTTCAAATACAGCGTCACCGTCGAATCCATCCCCACCGTCCCCGGATACGCCGTCCCATCCTCCGCCATCAGCAGATAGTCCAGAATATGCGCCTCGTCGTTTCCCCACCGATGCTCGTAAGGGTTGTACGTGTTGCGCTTGTCGAACATTTCTTCGGCGCCGGTCTGGTGGAAAAACGGATGATCCGGCAGATCGGCCGGCGGCGCGACGACCACTGCCGCCTCGTGGCGCGGCTGCGCCGGAGCCTTCTGAACGGTCTTCTCGCTCCCGAACAGCAGCTCGGTGTATTGGTTGATCACCTGGCGCGGTTCACCGATTGCCACGCAATGACCCTGGTGCAGCAGGACCGCGCGCTCGCAATGCTGGATGATCTGCTCCGACGAATGGCTCACCAGCAAAATCGAAGTCCCCCCATCCCGCAATTCCCGAATCCGGCGAAAACACCTCGCCTGGAATTTCGCGTCGCCCACGGACAAAATTTCATCCACGATCAAAAGCCGCGGATCGAGCGAACTGTAAACCGCAAACGCCAGCCGCGCCACCATCCCGCTCGAATAATGCTTCACCGGGGATTCGATGAACTGGCCGATGTCCGCGAAATCCGCGATCTGCTCGAATTTCTGGTCGATTTCCCCTTGATTCAGCCCGAGCAGCGACGCGTTCAGATAAACGTTCTCCCGCCCCGTGAATTCCGGGTTGAATCCGCTTCCCAACTCCAGCATCGAAACCACGCGCCCGCGCGAAAGCACCATCCCCGTCGTGGGGGCCAAAATCCCCGTGGCGATTTGCAGCAGCGTGCTCTTGCCCGCGCCGTTCTGCCCGACTATCCCCACGCACTGCCCGCGAGCCACGTCAAAGCTCACGTCGCGCAGTGCCCAAAATTCGTGGTACAGCTTCCGCCGGCCCCCGAGGAACGATTGCAACAGCCGATGCCGCGGATGCGCGTAAATCTGGTAGCACTTCCCCACCCCCCGCACCGAAAGGACCAGCCCCTCGTCCAGGGCCGGTTGGCCGTTAGATGACATCCGCAAATCCTCGCTTGGCCTTCATGAAAACATAGTATCCGAAAATGAACACCAGGAGGCAGATCGCGTAGTTCGGCAGCAGCCACCCCAACTGCGGCCAGCGATGCTGCAACAAAACCTGCCGCGTCTCCTCCACGAACACCGCCAGAGGATTCAACCACAAATACCATCGCTGCATCGGGACCGGCACCCGGGCCAGCGGATACACGATCGGGCAGAGATAGAACACGATTTGCAGAATGATGAGGATCAATTGGCCGATGTCGCGCACGAAAACTCCCATCGCCCCCACGATCCACGACAGTCCCGCCGTGAACAAAAACAGCGGGATCCACACGATCGGCAAGGCGATCACGTGCACCGAGAGCGGACTCATGAAGAATTGCGTGCAGAACAGCAGAACCACCAGCGAGAAAAGGTTGAATGTGATCGCCGCCCCCAACCCCGCCAGCGGCAAAATCTCCAGCGGGAAAAGAATTTTCTTGACGTAACTCGGATTGGACAAGACCTGAATCGAGGCTGCCCCAACGCTCTCGGCAAATATGCCATACACGATCAGCCCGCAAAAAAGATTCATCGCAAACACGAACGAGCTTCCCTGCCCGTTCCACTTCACCCCCAGGACGATGCCGAAGACGTAAGTGTAGACCAAAAGCATGAAGATCGGATTGAGCATCGCCCAGAGCAATCCCAATGCCGAGCCGCGAAACCGTTGTTGCACCGCGCGGTTGGTGAGCTGCCGCAGCAATTGCCGCTGCCGCCAAAGCTGCCGCACGATTTGCCATGGATTCAGCGGGATCGATTGATGCGATTCGGGCGTGTGGATGACCACGTCGGAAGATGGATTCATGGCAATCGCCTTTTTAATCAGAGAAACAAATCCTGGGCGAAACTCTTCCAACCCAGTGAAAAGCGGCGATACCGCAAGGTAACGAATTCGATCGTGCTCGGCAAAATCCGCGTTACCCCGCGGCGATGGATCGCCGACCGCCGGCGAAAATGCCGCACCTTCTGCCCCAAAAGCTCGATCGCCCCCGGCCGCACCCCGCTCGCCTCCGACAGCCGCCGCCGCGCCGCGTCGTAAAGGTCCGCCTGCCTGCCGAACCACGGCCCATCCATCTTCTTCGCGTTCAGATATTGCTGATACAGCGAACGCCTCATCGCTCCGATGGATTGGCCCGCATGCTGCCGATACCGCACCAGCGGACGCGGGATCGCCGACACCGGCGCCACCGCCGCGATCAGCAGCGCGATCCATCCATCGTGCATCCACAGCGGATCGATCGGCAATACCAACTCTCGCAGCCTCGCCGCGAATGCCATCGTCGCCCCGGTCACCACGTTCTGACGCAGGATCACTTCGAACGCACGCCCCCGGTCCAACTTCCGTCGCAGATTCCCCACCAGTCCCACGCTCTGCCACAGCCGGTATCCCAGCGATTGGTGCCCCTCATCACAAATCTCCGCATCGCTGAAGACCAATCCCAACTCCGGGTTCCTCGCGAACTCTCCCCCGATCGTCTGAAGCTTCTCCGGCATCCACTGGTCATCCTGATCGCAAAGTGCAATGATCTCCCCCCGGCAAGCCCGGATCGCCCGTTCAAAATTCGCCGCCGGCCCCAGCCTCGAATCGTTCACCTCGATTCTCACCTCAAACCCCGGATTGCCCTGGGCAAACCGTCGCAACGTCTCAATCGTTTGATCCGTCGATCCATCATCAAACACCACCAACTCGCCCGGCAAAACCGTTTGCTCGGCCAGGCTCCGCAATTGTTCAGGCAAAAACGCGCCGCCGTTGTAAGTACACAAGGCGACCGAGATGGCAGGCTGACGCAACGTGCTCATTTCAATGAGGCCGGCGAAGCTATATCGCCAAGCCGGACCCGTCAAGGAAAACGCGGCCCTTACGGCAGGCGGGAGTGTCCCAATCTCAGCAACACCTTAGCTGACTGACCTTACTCGCCAATCGCCCGACTCGACCACCCAAGTTTCAGGAACCGGGTGACGTATCAGTGCTGAAATATAGCGATGGGCTTTTACGTCGCGGTTGATAACCTTATCCCACCAGTCCCCGCTTTCTGGTGGTCGTTCTAGCTGCGGGGTAATAACATCACCGGGAGCCGCATAAAAAACATCCGTCATCTCAATGATAATATTCCACGCGCAGTCGTTAATGCGACAGATGACTTGGTCTTCCGGAACAGCCAGTGACCATTTTCGTTTACTTATGCCTGTACGGGGAAGGTCGTCAACTGTGTAGCACCAAAGGACTTGGCCCCTTGGCTCGCCGATCATGTCCCAAAGCCTTCTATACGCTTGGGGTACCAATCCAAGATCGTTATAAAAGGCTGACTTCGAGTGGTCCACCGTACCGGATGTTAATGAAAACAATGGCTCTTGCAGTGTCCAGAGTTTTGTAATCTCCGATGCCATAAACCAAAGACCCGGTTAAGGGGACATTCAAGATTTCCCGCTCTGCGACCCGAGAACAACGAAATCTTGAATGTCCCCTTTACGACGAACACCCCATCACTACTCCTTGTCCTTCTCCGGCCAGACGATCTTGATCGGCGTTCCGTTGACTTCGGCCTGGGGAAAGCCGTTGGCCATTCGGCCGGTCATGTGGAATTTGCCCGTGGCTCGGGCGAGATCCACCGCCCCCGCGAAGGAAATGCCGCCGTAGGCGACGTCCGCTTCGATTTCTCCGCTGGCTGGGTGGTAATATCCTTTGAAATCGCCCTGGTTGCTCTTGCCGAAGAACGCCACCTTCTCGGGCATGCTCATGACCAGCGTGGGCCGGAAAAACGACACACTGTCGACCGACGGGCCGGCGTGGGGAGACGCCGGGTTATACATTCCATTTTCGGACAGGTAGGCTTGAAGTCCGAAGGTGAGGACATCCGTCACATCGGCCTGGGCTTTGGGCCCAACGTCTTCCCATTGGTGCCACACGCGCACCGGGCCCCTGTAGAACATGATGCCCAGGATGAACACGATGACCAGCGACACCAACGCGACGATCTTGCCTTTGGAGACGTAGACGGCCGGGCCGCCGGGTTTGGCGGCGGGCTTCTTTCCCGCCGCCGGCCCAGCCGCGGCCGGGACGTGGATCGCGTCCCCGCATGCGGGACATTTGATCATCTTCCCCGCCAGCGCATCGCTCAGTCCCATCCGTTTGCCGCAACTGCATTGAACGTTGATTGGCATGTCGTTTCCCGTTCCCAAATGACGCAAATAATTGTAACGACGATGCCAACGGCAGTACAACCCTAGCAACTCGTTCCCCTCGATCGGGTCTGCCAATATTTTCGGGAGAGCAGAGATCGAACCGCCAAGCCGCCAAGATCGCCAAGAAATCACAGTTGAATTTTGAGAGCTTTGAAAGTGCAGTGTTCAACACACATCGTTTAGGTCCAAACCTTGATATTCTTTGATTATTCTTGGCGATCTTGGCGGCTTGGCGGTTCAATCGGCTTTGGTCCCGGAAGAATTGGCAAGCCCGCCTCGGTCTTGCCATTGCGGAACCCCGATGCGATACCCTAAGTTATAGCAACGAACAGGAGTCTGGCATGGCCGAAGAAAAACCCTCCATTCACATAGATACCGATTGGAAGCGTCAAGCGCAGGAAGAAAAGAAACGTCTGGTCGAGGAGGAAGCCCGCAAAGCCAGGGAATCCGCGGCCGCCGCGCCTTCCGCCGCTCCCGGCGCGGGCCCGTCATCGCCGCGGTCCGCCCCCGCGCCCGGCCGCGCCCGCGGCGAATTGCCCCCGGCCAGCTTCCCCACCCTCGTCCAATCCATCCTCACTCAGGTTCTCTATTATCTCGGCGATCTCACCACCCGGGGGTCCGAGCCCAACGTCAACCTGGACATGGCCAAGCACCAGATCGACATCCTCGGCGTCCTGGAAGAAAAAACCCGCGGAAACCTGACCCCGGAGGAAAAATCGCTCCTCGACACAGCGTTATATGAAACCCGCATGCGCTACGTCAGCGTAGCGTCGCAATTCACGTGACCGGACCGAGGAAATTCGAAATTCGAAACTCGAAATTCGAATCAAACTCGAAGGTTGAAACTCGAAACGCCTTGGTTTCGAATTTCGAATTTCGAATTTGATTCGTCATTCGAATTTCGAGTTTCCGATTCACCTGCTCCGTATCAACTGCTCATCGGCAATCCCCAACTCCCGGCGTGTCCGGTCGATGTCGCGCAAAAATCTTGTCCCGTCGCTGTAATATCCCGCCGTGGGGACCACCTGCGGCATGTGGCTCGTCCAGAACGCGTTGAATCGCCGCATCAGCGCTTCGCGGAGATATTTGCTCAGCATCGACGCCAACGCCACGGCCATGCACTGCGTCTCGGCTCTTTCGCGGAAGATGATCCTGACGCTGTTCGATCCCTTGTGCAGGCGATAATAGGCATGTCCATCCTGTTCCTGCAGCACTTCCAGAGACCACTCGTCGAACATGAGCCGCAGCAGCGAGCCGTAATGCTCGCGGCCGCCCTGGCGATCGCAGAAAATGGTCATCGGTTCAGACCCGTAGGTTCTCAGCAGATAGTCCAGATGAATCGCGCTGGTGGAAAAAAGGACGGATGCCTTGTTGCGCGTCGCGTTGAAAAGCTGATTGAGCCGGCGTTCCAGCACCACCCGCGCCGCCAGATGGACGCAGCGCGTTTGCGAGCGATTCATCTCCGCCCGCAGGGCGTTGGCGAAAAGCTGGATCGGCAGCGCTTCCTGCTCGATCGGGAAAATCTCGTTGTCGGCCGGTTGATACCACGGATACGCCGGCAACTCCGCCAACACGTCCTGGCTCGTTCGTTGCAGCAGGGCGGTCAGGTCGCCCGGCATTTCCCCATAAGTACAAAGCACCGCAAGGACGGATCGCTCCAGTTCCTTCAACCCCGTCGCCGTGGAATAAACCAGCTTGCTGTCGTTGACGTGCAGTTTTCGGCCCGAAGCCAGCCGGTTTTTGCTCACCAGCCTCGCCAGCCGCTTCCACAGGCACGGAATCGCCTGCCGGCCGTCCATCGGACCCAGGTCAAACGCGCAGCATCCAACCACCAGCGGGCCCAGCAGCGGCCCATATCCCGCCTCGTCAATCCCTGCCAAGATCATGCGCGCGGATTATACCGGCTTGACTTCCACCGGCGTCTAAATAGATTTACAAACCACAGGGGCGTCATGCCAAGGCCCCGGAACGCTCGGGCGCGTAGCTCAATTGGATAGAGTACCGGACTGTCGATCTGATTCCTAAGCTCGCAACTCGTGTCGTGGAACACATTTGAGATTTGTACGCTGGACTGAACATACCTCATACCGAATCAAAAAACAAATTGACGAGCGTAGTCCGAGCGTAGTCGGGTCCATTTTCGCCAAAATCGTGTCCGGTACGCTTTGGGGTTTTGTTCGGAATAGAGGCGGTTTCGGGGATCGCCCACAGTAACGTCATTCGGCCGTCGATGAAGGCTCGTTTCAAGTCCGTCCGGCCAGCCGATTCCAGCGCCAGAGCGCCCCTTGCAGCGCATTCCGCGGCCTGTCCCCCGGCTTCGGTATGCGTCGCCGCTACCTCTCGCTAGAATCGCACGGAGAGGCCCTGGCGGGCATTCTGTGAGCAATGGCATTTCTGTGCAAATAGCGCGGGTACGGTTGGATGGCAAATAGTGGAGCGCCCCGCAAACAAAAACCCCGCGGCCAACCAATCAATCAAAGCCGCGGGGCATGAAGGATCGCGCCATGAGAGCGCTATCAGATTATACGCTCGGCGCCGGCTCGCAACGCGGCTCAGAACATCTGCGGCGTCCAGGCCGGATCGTATTGCTGGCGAATCCGAGCCTCGCATTTGTCTGCCGGTAACGGCTTAAAAGTATCATGGGGATTCGGCCCTAACGCCGCCAATTGCTTTTGCAGCTTCGCGGCTTGCCGCGTGAAGCGATCCTTCATCGCCTTGGCGTGTCGGTAACAGGGCGTGCCCGGAATAAGTGGACGCGAAACGTAGCGGCCCTCCGTGCTGTACAGGTTGGAGCCATTCACCCGGATCGTTTCGTACCCGGTGACAGACAGACTTACCGCCGACGCCAAGGCTTTGTACTGACGGATTTCCCGCACAAGATCGGCATATCGCTTGCCTGGATCAAAACGCGATGCGGCTTGTGGAGCGCTCATGGTTCATCCCCGAAATTGATCCGCTCGCACAGGTCGTCAATCTCTTCATCCGTCAATTGACCTTCGGCAAGAATCTCCGCGATGATCGGATCATCCATCCGTTCCGAATCTTGATATGCCCGTAGTGCGGCCAGAATTGTTGCAAGCTCTTTGTCGTTGAGAGTGACAGTGGTCATTGTGCCTCCAATTCGAGTGAAGCCGGGCCGCGAACCCCGGCATCGTCAAGCGGTCATTTGCAGTGAGACAACATCCGCGTCTCGTCCAGCTTCATCCGCACCACTTCATTGCCGCCGCATTCATTCGCCGCGATCAAATCCACCACCAGCAGGTTGTTCTCCGGGTTGTAAAACAACTCCAGCGTATTGCCGCCGGCCGTTTGAATCGTGACCCGCTCAATCTGTTTCGCCGCCATGTTCGACCCTCCAGCTAGTTCAACACGTCCAAATCGCAACCGTCAGCGATCCATTGCTCCAGTGACGCCTTGATGGCCGTTTCAATCCGACGCCAGTCGTTCCGCTCCGCCGCCTCATCGGATTCCCACAGTCGCAATTGCCCCGGCATGTCGCTTAACGCTTGCGGAACATCGACGCCTTGCGACGCAATGAACCGGATGATTTCTTCCCGTGTCGCCAGCGGGCAAAAGTAGGCCGATTGGATCGCCTGTGGATCGTCGCCGTTGAGTGCAAACGCCGGCATCATCGCGTAGAACGGCTCGGCACCGGGGGCACCGGGGGCACCGGGGGCACCGATCATTCCCATGGTGTTTTCCAGCGATCCGGTGAATGACTGAGATTCCAGAAACTGCACGAAATGTGCGGCCGGCAGCGCCGCAACGTACTTGCGATGTTTCCCCTTTGCCCAGTCCCCGTCGAGATAACCGTACTCATAGGATTCATCGCCTTCCGTCAATTGCCAGTGGTTGCGCAGTTGCGACCGGGGCGGTTGATACTGGACGATTGAGACATCGCGGGGGACATCGACGCTATAAATCACTGAGAATTCCATGTTCGGCCCTCCATTGAATTACCGTGCCCATGTCGCCTTGTGGTGCGTCAACATTGTGCCGGTCATGCCGCCGTACTCGCCGACTACGGCAGCCGGCGAATCGCTGACACCACAGGCCGCAAGGAAACGGCCCTGGTTGAAATTGGCATTGAACCCGTGCAAGGTCCGGGCCAGTTCACTGGCCAAGGCATCTAGCACTTGATCCGGTGCAAGAGTGCGGCCGTTTTTCCGCTCATCGTTCAGACGGTCACGGACCATCGAAATGTCGGCTGCAATTGCTTTGAAATGTTTGCGTGTCATTTTCCCCGCTCCAATTGAGGATTGAGTCATTCCCAATACGTTCCGCCCAGTGCTCCGCGAACCTTCGTCAATCCCAAATCCCGCAAGACTTGATCGCGTTCTCTACGCCGGGCACTGCGGGGGTTCGGCTGTAGGCTGTTGCACACGACAAGGCCGAGAAATTCCTTGCCATCCACCGATTGAATGTGGCAGTGCCCCATCGTGCCGGCTTTCGGGCAGCCGGGCAGATTGACGACGCGAACTTGATCGCCCGGTTTGAGCAAGCCGGCTTGAACGCCATGGGGCGGATTGATTTGATCTAATACGACCGGCCGATATGTATAGATGCTATTGACTCTGACTCGCATGTTAATCCCTCCGATTTGATTGAGTCGGGATTAAACATGCAATACGAAGTGAGATTAGTCAAACGACGATTATAGATTGTCTAGCGTTGTGCTGCGATGATCCGCATTGCTGCAATCATAATCAGAATCCATGCGGCAATGCCGAATATCGTAGGAAACCGCGACATGATGCGATAGATGAACATAAGGCACCTCTCGTTATATCCACAGTGCAATCGTGGTAAGGATGGTCAGTATGAGGATTTCTTTCATGCTCGCATTATACACTATGAATTGACGATGCTCAAGTCGATGCCGATGCTAGTGACTTGATTATGTCTGCGATGATGCTATGTGAAGTATGGCAACGCTAGACCCCGGCGGTGATACCCTTCGATTGACAATGGCCCGGCATCCGGGTGGATCGCAGTCTCGACAGCTACATGACACTTCCCATAGTTCCCCCTGCACCTGTCATCGTGTCATTCATCAGTCGCCCCTCATCAGACACCCCCCGGTGGCTCGACCCGAAATCTCCCGCGGTCAACCCACCTCCTGGCGGTGCGTGACTTATGGGAAATTTTGACGAGTTCCCGCGGCCACCCCGGCCCCTGTCATGGATCGCCTGCCGAGGGCTGCCGTGCCCGCACGATCGGCGTAAGCCTGTGCCACTGGCCCAGCGCTCCGCGCGAAGGAGGCCCATGCCCTGGCGGGTCGGCACGAAAAGGGCCAGCATCTGCCGAGCGTATAATCTAGTAGTAGTCCCAACAACGGGAGCCATAGTTATGCCGAAGTTGTTCACGATGTCTGAGGTTGCTCACCAGCTTGATACCAGCCCGAAGTCCATAGCGGACCTTCTGTGGCAGGGCAAGTTGTCGGAGGGCCTATTCATCAAGGTCGGGGGCCGGCGGCTGGTGCCCGAGGAATCAATCAGCCCCATCGCCTCAGCGATCGCTGCGGTGCGGTCCCGCAGGCAGCGGGCCGGCGTGCCCTCGCGCGAGACGGTGGTCACGGCTTGATGTTGATGTAAAGGTGCTCTATGGTCCCAATGTCGGGCGATCCAGTCAGGATTTCACAGTTGGCCGGAAACGGCTCCGCGGCCTCCACGTCCACCCAGGCCCTCGGCCTGTATTGCCCAGGCACCAGCACTCTGCGGACGCTCCAGCCCTATGAACAGGTCGTGCTAACGTCCCTGCTGTTGGCGTTTCAAACCGGCTTCGGTGGAACGATGTACATCACCACGCTGCCGGGTGGAACACCCTCGACCAGTGTTTCGACAGCTAACATCTTGTTGATTTCTCAGTTTCAGACCGATGAATCGCACACTTGGAGGGATGATGGCACGGGAGCCATGACCGGATTGCCAGGGGTTGTGCCGAGCGTTTTCAACTATATTTCCAACGGTAGTGCCAGCACATTTGTCAGTGGCTCAGGACTGATTGTCAATACGGCCCCCGCCGGCCAAGCGGCCCAACGCAATCCGCAGTTTGCCCGGTTAAGTCCCAACGCAAACGCAACTATGTAAGGATACTCTAATGCCGATTCCTCTCAGCGGCGATCCAGTTCGCATAGTGTTTCAGCTTCCTACTGATGCTACGTCCACGTCCACAGCGGGACTTGGCATCTTCTATCCCGGCACAAATAACGTGCGAACCCTTCAGCCCTATGAGCAACTGGCCATCGAATCAGTCCTGATTGCTACGGGGGCACTGTATGGCGGCACTCTGTTCATCACCACATTGCCGGCCAGCACTGCATCAGCGAGCATTGCTCAGGCAAATTGTTTGCTGATTACGCAGTTCGGCGCGAACGGCTCCTATGAATGGCACGATGACGGAACCGGAGCACTCACGGGTTTGCCCGGCGTTGTGCCGAGCGTGTTTGGAGTCTTCAACAGCGGCGGTTCCACTGGCTCCGTTACCGGCACCGGCTTGATTGTCAATACGGCTCCGGCGGGGCAAGCGCAGCAGCGCTGCCCGCAGTATGCGAACCTCACGCCCAATATCGCAGGACTCATGTGAGGAATGATTTATGTCTCTGCCTTTGCTTTCATTCTCTCCGGTGGTTGATCCCGTCGCTCAGGGAATCCAGAACCTGACTTTGCAGATCAATCGCGCCTTCTCCCAGCTACAGAGTCTTCTGAACACCGGAGCCGCCTTAGTCTGGAACAATCCGTCCGGCGCTACGCCGCAGCAGGTTGTCTCGACTATGGGGACGAATGCGGCAGCGATCTTCCAGCTTTCCGGCATCCTGACCAGCAGCGTCCTGACGCCGATCGTAGGATCGACGGTCAGCATCATGCCGCCCGGCTGGAGCTATGTGACCAGTGCCGATGGGACAGTGACCCTGACGGCGCCATCAACCTCGACTTCTACCAGCACTTCAACTGGAACTTAACCGGAGATTGGCCCATGATGATCCACGGCGGTACAAGACAGAATCGTGTGTTCCATAATACTAGGGAATGGCTGCTTTCGCATTACGGTGGGGACGCCAGCAAGATTCCCCCCGGCTCATTGACTTCCGAAGACCGCATGTTCCTTGGACTGGACAAGTCGAAGGCCGCTGAAACGAAGCCGGAGCAGTGCTGATGGCCACGATGCCACAACAGCTTCCGCCGATCATATTGAAATCTCCGTATGGCGGCATCGTCCGCAGCGTGGCTCGGGAAGATCAGCCGCCCAACACGGCAGTCGATGGGATCAACTGCTTGCCCTATGATCCCTGGTCCGGCCGCAAGAGAGTATCTCAACGCCCCGGCTCACTCGTATTCGCAAGCACCGGACAGTCCACCTACGTTCAGGGTCTTTTGAACTTTGCATTTGTAATCCCAGCCGGCGCTATCATACCTCCGCTGCCGGCGGTTGTGCTCCCAAGCAACCCGATCGGCGGCGCCTCCACCTCTGGCTCGACGACAGGGTTTCCTTCATCGGGGTCCGTGACCTTCTTTGTCCTGCCGGCTTCCGCCAATACTGTGCAAGCCAGTGCGCATCTTGCCTACACGCCTTACGCCACGGACTACATCGCGCCGTATCCGGCCATCAGCGTCACCATAGACTTTGGGAACATTGCCGCCCTGACAATCACTAGCCAGGGGAGCACGGATGGCACGAATGATTATGTCTGGCTAAATGCCAATGGCGTGCGGGTTTCACAAGCAAGTGTTCAGTATGGCGGCGGTCCCCCGAATGGATCAACGCTCAGTGTTGCCATCACTTTGACGGGGAGCTATCAGGGCCTACAAACTTCCACCACACTTACAGCGACTGGAGCATTGAGTACCTATACGCAAGCCCTCGGCGGCTCCCAACTGAACCCGTCTCTCTCGACAATCACCGTAAGCGTCACAGGCAACGGTGCCGGTGGACCTCCGAACCCAATTTCAACATCAAGTGTTTTGATTATCTCATAACCATGCCTACCGTACAGACACACCTTTCGCCGTTGCCACAGGCAAGCTACTTCAATGATCTGGTCATTCCAGTCAATGGCACGGTCTACGTCTCGGACCCCTTCGGCAATGTATCGACGGCAACTGGCAGCACACTCATCTCGTCCACGAACCCGGTCAGCATGTGCTTCCTAAACCAAACGGTTTTCTTCGCATCAGGCGTGAGCACGATCGGCGTAATGAGCACGTCCACTCTGGCTTGCAGCACCCTCAAGGCCAGCACTACGCCGGGCGGGCAAGTGGTGCCGACATACTGCACCCTGGCCGATACCTGGCGCGGGCGCCTTGTGCTCGCGGGCGCCAGCACTCAGCCACAGAACTTTTTCATGTCGCGGCTCGGGCAGCCAACGGACTGGAACTATGCGGCGACGGACGGGGCGGCGGCGGTCGCGGGCAACCTGAGCGAATCTGGCCAGATAGGCGAGCCGATTACAGCAGTAATCCCGTTCAACGATGACCTGCTCATCTTCTCCACGGTTCTGGGCCTCTGGCTAATGGAAGGCGATCCCGCCGATGGCGGGACCATCGTCCGCCTCACTCAGCACGGCGGCCTTGTCGGGAAGGATGCTTGGTGTATCGACCCGACTGGTACGCTCTTTTACATAACGCAATCCGGTTTGTGGAGCGTGATTCCGATTTGGAGCGTGTATCGTCCCCCGCAACTCATCAGTGGCCAGGCGTGGTCTCAGTTCTTCGAGACGCTGGACATCAATACCAACGCCGTGAGCATGGCGTATGATGCTGTCAATAAATATATTCGCATCTACGTCACGCCGTCGCCTTACGGCTTCGCCGGCACGCACCTGGTTTACGACGTTCGCAACGGCGGCTTCTGGCCCGCCACTTACCCCGCCAATGAGGGGCCAACCTATACCTGCTCCTACATCACCGGGGGCGCCACGGGCGGGGCACCGATTGAAATGGTGGCAATGGGCGGCTTAGACGGCAACGTGCATGTCGAAACCAACCTGGCGGCAGATGACGAGGGCAATGCGATCCAGTCTTACATCACCCTGGCGCCGATCAATCCGAACCCTTATGGCAATGCGATCTTGAATCGCGTGGAAGTTGATCTTGGTGAACTCCCCTTGACCTATCCGTATTTATCGAGCACGGCAACCGGCGGATCGGAATTTGATTTCACTGGCTCCACGTCCACCTATAGCACCAGCTTTGCGCCCAACTCCACGGGCGCCCTGATTGGAGCCGTCAACAGCACGAACCGAAATTTCACGACTGTCTATCCAATCAACTCCACCAATTTCATCATCAGTTACTTCGTCTTCACAACCGGGCAACTGAGCTTGGAAAATAGCGGGCATGGCCCAACATTCAATGGCGGCAATTCCATTACGCTTCAATATCCTGTGATTCACACAGTCGCACCCGGCTTTTCGACGGCGGGATACTTTATTCTCTACAACGGCCCCGGCTCCACATACAACCTGGCCGCCTGGAATGCCAACCTTAGTATCGTCGCCGGCCCGACCGCGGCGGACGTGGGAAACGACGGCTATTCCTGGCCCACTCAAGATAGTACCGCCAACTCCACCGCCAACAATACATGGGCTACGACTTTCATTCAGGATCGCCGGCAACCGATCCTACGGCCACGACTCGGGAATGCGTGGTTCGGCTTAACCCTCGGAAACTCGACTGACGGCGCAACTTGGTCGATGGAGCGGGTTTTGTTGAACTTCCAGGCACAGGGCCTGAATAGGGGACAAAAGTAGACATGAACTATGCCCGACAATGACGTTGATGATCGTCCCGTGGTGATTGACCCGGCTCAGGTGGAGCAAACAGGCGTCGTGCCGTAATCGGCAATGCGAGTGCTGGGGCATTCAGACGTGCGACGGGCAGTGACAGCCTTGATCGGCCAATGTCCAAAGTAATCCCTTCTTGCACAAGCATTTGATACGCGGGCGGTTGCTAGGCCCGACTTTTTACTTGACTTGTTAGGTAAATATCAGTATAGTTTTAGACGATAGAGAATGCGATGAATGAAGGGACGATTACAAAGGCGCTCGAAGCCGTTGGGCGATACCTGTCGGCAAGCGCCCCGATTGAACTGATAATCATCGGCGGGGCTGCCGGGCTTCTGACTGGCGAATTGGAAGGCACATATACCACCGGCGATGTTGATGCCCTGCAAGTGCTCCCGCCAGATAAATGGGATGAATTGCAAGACGCAGCCGCAAAGACGGGCATCGAAATGGGTTTGCCGGCCAATTGGCTGAATGGGGAGGCCGGATTGTATAGAGAGGCGCTTCCCGCCGACTGGAAGGACCGTCGCGTGAGTGTAGGACGCTTCGGCATGTTGCAGGTATGGGCGATTGGACGACTGGATTTGATAGCGATGAAGTTTTACGCCCATCGCCAACAGGACCGGGAACACCTGGACCGTATGAACGTCACAAAGGATGAGCTGGAATTCGTGCTTCGCCGTTTGAATGGTATGGAAGCATCAGGCATTGGAGACAAGGGGAAAATCGAAATGGCGCGGGATATGGTCAGGAACTGGTTATAAAGATGAGCAAGAACAACATGAATCATGCGGTAAGCCGGTGGACTCGTCTTGGCGCGATGTTCAACGTATCTGCTTCCAGACAGGACGTGGACGTTGAACGATTGCTGCTGGACACCGCACGCTCTACCGCTGCAAACTCGCGGCTGATTATTCTCGCCGTCACTTGGCTTGCCAAATATGGGGAGTACGTCGCCAAGCATCGGCTGGCACATTTGATTCGTCACGAGTTGGAAAAGGAACATCAGGCGACTATGGGTCTGATGCTGGACTTGGCGAGGGAAAAGGGAGCGAACAACTCTCACCGTTTCAACCAAGCGATTCAAGCCTGCGGTTGCGCGGTCGATGAGCGACCCCTGCTGGACATTGACCGGCGCAATAACTTTTTCATCCGCGCGGCGAAAGCGAACGCTTCGGCGCTATCCCTGAAATGGGGGCGGTGGATGGAAGATTTCGAGTTGAAGAATGATGCGATTCGCCCGGCACAGTGGATCGTGAAGCACAATCGGTCCATGCGGCGACGGGCCGATTTCGGGGGTGATTTGCGGGCGTCTATTTCGGCTGAATTGGACACGAATCCCGCCGCTGCCCGCAGCGAATCCGCGTTGGCTCAAAGCTGTGGTGCCACCCGCACGGCAGTCAGGGACGCTTTGCAGCGGCTTGAAATGGCGGGGTGGATTATCCGCCAGCGTCAGGAAAATCGGAACACGATACAGCCGTCTCCGCCTATTGCCGCTTGATGCGCGGCATTACTTCGCCCTGGGCACGATCCGCATCAGCACGTCCGGTGCGTAAGTCCCCGTGGCCTTGCACAGCTTGACGAACATTTTTACAGTCGGATCGGACTTTCCCCGCTCGATATAATTTACATACTCTCTCGATACCCTCGCCTTGGCCGCAAGCTGCTCCTGAGTCAGCCCGGCCGCGATCCGCACTTTTTTCAATTCGTCTTTTAGCACTACCGAGCACAGTAGCCGTAGCGGTAGGTGCGGTCAGTGTAATATCTTACACTTCATCCGTGAGTGGTTTCAGTGGCCGGGCGGCCGGTCTGATAAACATTTCACGTCCGCCGCATTGGAGCAACGCCGCTCCCGTGTCCGATGATCGCCCAACGTCGCCGATACGAAAGGTTCGATCATGGGCACTGGACGATCGCTGGGCATCATTGCCGGCGTGTTGATTCTCTGGACGGTGCCGTTATCGGCGGGCACTATCACGGACCTGTTCGATACCGGCGTCGGAAACAATGGCGTAGCGCTCCCCAACGGCACGTCGCCTGATCCGCATTACACGATCATTACCGGCAGTGACGGTTCGGTTGCCAGCAGCACAACGGTATACAATTCGCCTTACTGGTTTCCCGGCACAGCAACGGCAGCGTGGATTACGCCGAGTGCGGGATACACCAACTATTTTATGCCCATAGGATACTATGACTATCTCACGACGTTCACGTTGCCGAGCGGAGCCGATTCTGTGGCGATCTCCGCTTATGTAGGCACCGACGATCCGGGAGACGCGATTTTCTTGAACGGCGAATCGTTGGGAGTGCCTCCATACGGCGGCTTTTACCCTTACAACTACATACCCATCAGCTTCGGAGGCGGTGACGTGCTGGTGGGGACCAACACACTTGTCTTTCAGGTCTACAACGATGGAGGCCCCACGGGGCTGTTTGTGGGCGGCGTCTCGGGGACGTACACGACTATTCCCGAGCCATCGTGTGTCGGCTTGCTGTCCATCATCGGCTCATTGATTCTGGTCCGCCGCGGGCGCCGCCGATAGCCGGCAGCGATCATCAGGTTGGGACCGGGGCAGCAGCCTAAGCATCGCCATTCAAGGATTTTCCATGAACATGAAACGCATTGTGAGCATCATTGCCGCGACATTCACGCTGATGGGCCTTTCATCGCCAGCCGCAATCGGGACGGTGCTGGACGGCCCGGTCGTCGATCCCGCGAACGGCTACAGCTATTACCTGTTGAATAATAGCGACTGGACCGATGCCCAGGCCACGGCTCAATCAATGGGTGGAAACTTGGCGACAGTTGAAAACGCGGCAGAGAATAACTGGATTCTCAACACGTTCGGCGGCTACGGCGGCGTGGAGCGGTTTCTGTTGATCGGATTCACCGATCCATCTCAGGACAAGAACGGTGGCAGTCATGCGTCCAATTTCGTTTGGGTGGACGGGGAGCCGGTCAATTACACCAACTGGAACGCGGGCGAGCCAAACAATGAGGGAGGCGATGAGTTTTGGACCGAGATGTATCCGGCGGAGATTTCCGGAGGGCCAGGTGTTCCGGCCGGGCCAGCGGGGACATGGAACGATGTCCCCGATGTCAGTGACCCCTACAACAACAGCGGAACGCAGTACGCATGGGGGCCAGTGTATGGCGTGGTCCAAGTGGTGCCGGAGCCGGGCAGCCTTGGCCTGTTTGGATTCGCATTGCTCCTATTCCGTCGCCGCCAGCGAAACACTGCCGTCTAGTTGCGGCGATTTCAGCGGAGGCATCGGCCATTTGACTTGATGCGGGGCACTCCCCGAGACGCTTTTCACAATGTTTGCCTTCGCTGCCCCAGGCATTGACGTGTCTGTTGCTGGTGTCTGTCTTCAGGCAATACCGCGGGGTGCTTCGCTTTTCTCCGACCTGCCGCGCGTCTCAACCTGCCCGCTCAAGTGGCCGATGACGCTGAAGGGGAGGATCAGCCATGAAACATAAATCAATTGGTTGGACTGCCGTGCCCGTCTGTTTGATTGCGGTAGCCGTCGCGGAATTCACTGGCCAGCGAACACCTCCGCCTGCATCGGCAACTGTGCTGTCGCCCGTTTCGGCTGATCTTCTGACGATCCTGTCGAATGCCCATGTAACGCCCCAAAACCGCCCCATCCCGGAAGCGTTATCCGAAAATCCTATCCCACCACTTACCCCTAAAAGCATGAACGCACTGATGGATCAAGCAAACGGCAATGCTGGCTTGGACCGGGAAGATCGGCGGTAGGGCCGCCACCATGACGTGCAATGGATCAACAGCGACAAGCGATAAGGCAGGGGGAAATCAAGTCATGGATTTGACCATTGCCGAGATTGACCGCCGCGAAAAAGCGGCCTTCCCCAAGTGGCTGTGGGCCTTGATTCCCGTGTCTGTTCTGGCGGCGTCCTTTGCGACGGCGTTCATCTATTTGGAGCGGGCACGCGCGCAGAGACAGGAATACATCGACGCCGTGAACGCTTCTCGAACCGCTCATGCTGTACTGTATCAGAACCCGGAATTTGATCCCGACTTCTCCACGAATGCGAACGATCCCGTCACCATCTATCGGCTGCCCGTGTCTTATCTCGTTCATGTAGATGTTGCATGGTTTCGCGTTGAGGGATCGTGGGTGCGTGTTCTGGACAGAGACGATCCAGACGTGCGCCGCTGTTGCGAGGGCGATACGCACTGGAAGTCTTACGCGATAACCACAAATGGAAACTGGCGATTAGTGCCGCCCCCGACCGCAGACCCGTAGGGTTTTGCCGGCCTGCTTCAACGGAGGCATCGGCCATCAGGCTGACCCAAGGGCACTCCCCGAGGTGCTTTTTGTCGGATTCCCCTCGATTTCCCCAAGTGGGGGAGCGATTCTCCACTCCCCCACTGACTGATTCCATTCAATGGCCGTGCTCCACCGCCATTGAACGAGCTTCCGAAACCGATTGAGCGGCGGGAACTTGTAGAAGCGCTGCACGCCATTGCTCCGGCGTTCACAGCCGAGCGCTTTGAGATGGCCAGCCAGGATCGGGTCCGTTTCATTCTCCAAGCCGGGCAGCGATCGCATCGCGGAAAATATGGCCTGTGCCGGGCAGCGCTCGGGACTCCGGGCCGTGGACCCCGGCAACGTGCCGCATGATGCCAGGCTCTCGAAAAACTGCTGGAGGTAATCGACGTGAAACGTCAGGTCGGAAAGCGAGAAGCGTTGCCCTGAGCCGGCTAGGATTTGATCGTCTCGATCGGGCACGATCGCCCACAGAATCTCATTGGCGGTCCCACCTACATGGGCCGCAAGCTCACGGGCGTTGCGGCGGTAGTCCTCCGGGGCAAGTTCCCGTGCCTTCACGGGCCGGACGAAAACAAACCAGCCGTGGACCTTCCCCGCTGAGTCGATTGCGGCAAATGTCGGCGGCAACACCGCGGGGCACGATGCGAGATAGGTTTCACTGGACGGGAAATCAACCACGATCGCGTAGAACGCCGCGATCGCTTCCTCGACGATCCTGCCGCCGAAGACTGGAGCGCTGGCCAGGGCCACTTCAATCGGCTGGCCGGTCTCTTTGCATTTGCGTCTGAGTTGCCTTGTCAAGACGCCAAGGAAAGAATACTCCATGCCGTCATCGTCCAAGTAGATCGCCCCATCTCGATTCCGTTTCACGTCACAAGGCGACACTTGCCAAGTGCGGCCGGCCACGCGGAGAGAGATTGTCTGCCGAGAGGCAGCGGGGATTTGCCGCAACAACGAAATTAGAGTCGTGTTATAGTCCACGTCCTCAACGGATTCGATCTCATCGTAGGGCATAGTCAGGTCTGGTCGTCGTCAAAATTCTCAACCACATGGCCCGTGTCGGGGTCAACATGGCAGCCGTGCGGGACAATGTGTTTATCCAATTCCCGATCCACAGCGGCTACGGCGGCGCAATACTTCTTCCCGGCCGCGTTGGCCTGTTTCGTGGCGGCTTCGCATAGCTTCCGGGCCGCCAGGGCCTTTTCTCTGAGCGATGCAATCTTGGGCAAATCAAACACGGCGATGGGCGATGATGCGCGAGGCATAACGACCTTTCATAATGTGCCTCACAAGTTCCATCTCTCCCGCCCAACCGCACACGCGGATGGGACAAATTAGTTCAGATATTTCGCCTGAGTCATATTGCCATCTCATTGTGTGAATCGGCGGCAAATTCCATTTGTTCGCTGGCCTGTGAAATCTCTCCATTCTCCGGCAGTCCCTTGTCCGGCTCGTTCCCCACATAGAGCCTCCATTTGTTTCCGCCGTGATGGGTCGATGGCACGATCCGCCAGTTCAGGTTGCCGTCAAAGCGCTTGTTGCGGAATCGGCGTAGGCACTTACCCAACGCAATGTTTGAAGGCATTTTGTTGGACGGATAGCCCGCCAGGCCCTGCAAAGCCGTTCGCAATTCTCCCGCGGCTGAATCGGGACTCAGGTTGGAGGACGCAATGTTCACCAGAGTCCTGAAGTCCAACTCTTTCGTGCTATAGCGTTGCCGCCGGCAAACCGAGGTGAACTCACTCAGGGCCTCAAGAGTCTCGTCCTGCACGGGCGTCCCGCCGGCCGCACAGGGATCGGCAAGTCCGCACCACACGATCGCACTGCGGATCAGTGCCGACCATTCCTCAAATGAGCCGAATGGCGTGAGTTGCTGGTCAGGTTTTCCGGCCCGACAGTAGGCACCCACTATCGTCAAGGCGTCGATCAACAAAGAAATTCGATTCTGCATCACCCAGCCGAGCAAATCAGGGTGCCTGAAGCCGGAGCGATATTCGGGCTTCTCTTGTTCGGCCTCAAGCCGCACGGTCAGCGTCCGCCGTGCAATTTCCTCTCGCATTTCGATGTTATTGCCGGTGACGAACCAGACGGTTCGCAACGGCAAATCCACGTTTTTCGATAGGCCAAGCACCCGTCCTGAGATTCGCTCACTGGTAATGGCCCCGTTGAGGACTGAGTTTCCAAACATTCCTTCCACGTTGTCCAGGAGCACAACCGGATCGGCGGCGATGGCGACGGCTAGGAGTCTTTTCTTGAACTCGTCCGTGTCGTGAGTGTAGTCACTGGCCGACATGCGGCGCCCGAGGGCGATCGCCGACGTTACATTGCAGCCAAGGCCCTTCCCCGCTCCGCGGGTATTGGCCTCCCATGCGAACACAGGAACATTGCCAGCGATCGCATGGCGGCTAATCAGCGTGAGGATGCCGGCCAGGGCCACGGAACGATGGCAAGGGGCCTCGAATGGAAAATCACAGAAAACGTCCAGCAGCCGCAAGGCCGCGGCCTTCGCGTCTTCGCGGGTCGCGTTTTCCGGGGCAAGGGGAAAGTCAGCCGATGGCAGGTACAGCACGCCCGACTCAGGATCGTAGCCGGACTTCTGGTGAAGCGTGCCATCGGGCCGAAGGATCGGGACATCCGAAAGAGCGTCAAGGGGGCGAACGTCCGGCCAGGTTTTGCGTTCGATAATGTGCTGGGACAGCCATTCCGGCGGATGGGCATCCTTTGTGTCGTCCGGTCCCGTTCGCTGTGTTGGAACACGAGTCCGCAGATTGACGAATGCCGTGATTCGTTCCCGAACCCACGATGCCGAAGCATCCGCAATCGTCGGGGCCTCCGCTGGCCGCGTTATGCCCTTGTTGCCATGTTTGCTACGGTCCTTGGCGCGTACCACACGCACGAGAAGATTGCCGCGGCGATAAAGTTCCGGGTCCGCCGTCGCTAATACGTCGATGACTTCATCCGTCACCCGCTGCTCATCGGTGCCGAGAATGACGCGGGGCCTTTTGGAACGGGCCGCAACGTGTTCAGGGACTTCGTACTTGCCGATGCTGTTCACAATTCGGATCAAGTCCGATTCCGGCAGCGGCGGCTTGCAATGGGTCCGGTTGAAAGTTTTCGCCTGTTCCAATTCGCTGTCACGGTTGTTCAGCCGGTTGTGGATTGAGCCGACGAAGCTGGTCACGGCATTGTCGCGTCCCTCGCCTTCGTGAATCTCCGTGGGCAGTGGAGCCGCGGCTTTGCGGGTTGCCGTTCCCACATTTCCGCCGCCGGCATCGTCTTTTCTTCCGATCCCAGCCGCTCGCGCCTTTGAGATGCGGTCCACCAAGTCCGCGAATGAGAACGTGGCATCACTCTGCTCTACGATGCAACTCTGTGCCGGCTCCGCGTATTCTTTTTTGAAGTTAAGGAAGCCGGGAATCCGCCCAATTCTGGCCGCGTCGGCGATTGCCTTGTCACTGTCGAGAACGGCGGACAGGGCGAGCATCACGTTCTTCCACATGCCCGTGTTCACACAGGGTTCGGTCAATGGCCAGATGGCCCAGATTCCGTGCCCGCTGTTCATGTACTCGCCGGCTTCGGGCAAGTCGGCCCGCCTGATGGCATCCTTCGCCTGCTGAAGTTTCTGCTGGGGTGTCCAGTTTGTGAACGGCTCGCCCTTGAAGTCCCACTCGGCGGCGAGGACGCATGACTGAGTTATGTCGGCGATCTTGTTTTGGCCACGGCCCGGCAGTTGGTTCAAATTGCAATAGACATTGAAGCCGCGCTCATTGCGGGTCAGTAGCTCGTCAACGACATGCTGAGCGGCAAAGTCGGCCGGCCTGTACCACAGGGACTCGACGACACCGGCCGCGTCGATAAGACGAAACTCCACCGGCAAGTTGGGGTTGTGGCCCAGCCGCTTCATGTGGGCATAGAAGTCTTTGGAAAGGTGCTCGGCGTTCACTGTTGATCCATTTCAATGAGGCTCATTCGGCGCCCACGCTCACGCGACGGCAGGGATCGGCGTCTCGCCGGCTTTCGGCTTGCGGTTGCCACGGGGATCGTTCTTGGCGTCGAGGATGGCGACGGCGATCTGCTGCACGCCGGCCTCGTCATAGACCCGGCCGCGGGAGAGTTTCGCGTAGGGTTGGATGCCGCGGGTCTTTACGGCATACAGGACGGTTGAGACTTTGACATGCAGCCGCTTGGCGACTTCAGCCAGGCCGTAGAGGGGTTGTTTCTCAGACATCAGCGGGCCTCATTTCTGAACCAGCTTGGCGGCATCCGGCAGGCCATCTGCGGGATAAACGCAATCTGGATGAAGGATTATACGAATGTGAGCGCATGACATTATTGGCCCTCTTTACACAACAGAAGTATTGTGCTTATAATAAGATATGACGTTTTTGCTCCGACAGCTAGATCGCGCCTTTCACCTGTTTACTGCCCCAATTCCCCGCCTGTTAACTCGTCAATGCGCCGCAACGACACGGGTCGTGAATTGCGGGTCAAGTGCCAAAGTATTGCGGGCCATGGGGGACGGGCAGGGATCGCCGCCGTGACGGGCGCTGCTAAGCCCGTGGATGAGGATCATAATCGAACGATAGTCAGCGATAAGTAATAAGTGTCAAAGCTGGATTATTCGATTCAAACCATCCAGAGTGACGAATGCCGAGGGCCGAAAAAGTCGTATCGTATAATTGCTCGATTTGGGAGAGTGGGAGGGTGTGGGAGATACTTTGGCCCCAAGCCGCCACCCTGTATTCCTGGTGTCCAGTCAGGAATAAGACTTTTGTGGGAGCATGGGGTTCAAACACTCTCCCAGACTCTCCCACCCTCCCAGACCCAGAATACCCAGGACACACAGTCAGACGATCTTACCTGGACTAACAGCCTCGCCGATTGAGCGCGGAAACTGGTGCCAAATGTCCAAAGATGTCACTCGATGTCCAACGATGAGAATGGAAAACCCTGTCATGTCCGTCATAGTTATGCGACATTTCATTTACGATTGTGCGACGCTTTGACAATTGATTGCTTGCTGTGGCACCAATCCCCCTGGCCAACCGTCACTCAGCCCGTCCCGATCGTCCCGGCTGCCTCGCAAGGTGCCCTGGCTCGCCGATCGCCCCCGCGTTCCATCCCCTTGGCCTGTCGCCGCTGGATGAGGCTCCAGCGCCCGGCCTTGACAGCCGTGGCAACTTCACTTGAATCTGGAATCAATGCCCATGAGCGCATTGGAAACTTGGCATTCAATCATTGACGCTGAGGCCGCGTTCCACGATGAGCACGGTCATCCGCCCAAGAAACTCAAGCTGCCAGTGAGACTTGCATATCAGCTTGCGAAGCTACCTCGTGACCAATTTGAACTGTCCGAGCTTATTGCGAAAGAGGGCATAGATGTAATCGAAGAAAAGGGCTTACTCGGGGTGTCGGTTGAGATTATGCGTGACGGGTCAACTCAGTTCTCATTTGAATAGTGCGATGGGTGGCGGCGGAATTGGAGACCCTTCCGATCGCACTTAGAATAGGCCCATGGCGGAAAAACAGGGCTGTCTAAATTTGGTCTTCAATAAAGCGGTCGATGCCGTTGTCGGTTCACTTGTCTCCTTCGTCATCGCCTATGTTTTCCGCGCCCCCCCTGTGGGAATTTATCAAAGCAACGGGACGCCTGAGCGTCTCAATTTGTCGATGGCTCAATGTGTCAGTCGAGGTTCACCGCTGGCACTACTGGATATTGATGCTGATTGTCGTAGGAGTTGGCTTTTACGTCCTAATGGTCATTTGGGAAACCATGCGGAGATCGCCAGCGATAACATTTCGTGACTACGTTGAAGACGACTTTTATGGAATTCACTGGGGCTGGCAATGGGATTACGATGGAACATTGATTCGGAGATCGCTCCGCCCCTATTGCCCGGCCTGCAAGCGGGACTTGAGTTTTACCATATTTATTGACGGCAGTTCCATCGACATGCCTTGCATTTGCGGGAAAGTTTTTAGCCTGCCCGCTGTGTCCTTGGACCGATTGAACGATTGGTTGACGAGGGAGATTGACGTGAATATACGAACCCGAAAATTTGTGTCCATCGTAGAGAAACAACGGGCGCAAATATCCCCGCCGACAGGGGACAAGCGAGCGTCAGATATGTCTATGTAGGGCACCCTCGCACAGTCGCCAGGCAATCCGTGGGAGTCGCGTCCCATAACATCGCCGCCCGCCCTCGCCCGAGCCTCGCTATTTGCCCCTCGCGATTTCGTGGGGCATATTTGTCAAATGGCCGACGCCGAACCATACGATCTCAATTCCCCTTCCGCCACGCTTGATAGGCTTCTTCGCTCAAACCGCCCCGGCTATGACCCCGATGCGGAACCCCGAATTATCTACGTCCCTGTGCCTGAGTCGGCGCCGGCCGAAGCCGCGGCGCCCGACGCACTGTTGGGCGAGGCGGAAGCGGGGGCCAAGGCGGGTTGCTCGGCTCGCACCATTCGCCGGCTCATCGCAACTGGACGCCTTGAGGCGACGGACTACGGCACCGGGAAACATCACAATTACCGAATTGCCCCCGCCGCACTGGCTCGGCTCAATGATCCGCAGCCAAAGACACGACGCCGATGCCGGGCTACCCGGCCATCCGCATCCTCTCGGAAGTCTGCTGCTTCCCTGCTCCCTGATTTTTAGGTCTCGGCCACAGACCATATTTGACGGTCAGAGCCACATGACGAATCCGGGCTGGGCTGATTTCCTCATGGTCATAGATGCCGCCAATGGAGCTATCCTTATGGCCCATCATTAGGTTCAGTGCCTCCGGGTCTCGGGCACGCTTGCCAAGAGTCTTGAACGTGTGGCGAAGCCGGTAGAACGTCAGCCCCTCCATGCCTGCCCGATCCACCAGCTTGCCGAACGTGCCGCTGATAGCGTTGTGAACCTGAACGCCAGTGACTCGCCCGGCACCATCTTTTTTCTCGACTTCGCGGTACATGGGCTGGCCGAGCCGGGTAATGAAGATCAGGGCATTTTGTCCGTCGCTTTCGATCGCGGCCCGATTGTGGGGCAGTCCCGACACGACGGCGAGCGCCTTGCGTGTCCGAATCCACAAATAGCCTTTGCGATCTTGCCCAGTCTTGCCCCTGGCCATGTTCAATTCGCCTGTCTCCATCGAGACATGCCGCCAGCGAAGCCGGGCAAGGTCCGCGACACCCAGGCCCGTGTTGACGGCCATCAGGATAAGCCCCCGGTGCAGTGGGGCGGCTAACTTGAGCAGCCGATCCAGTTCCTCGCCGGTGACGATCCGATCCGAGTAATCCGCTTCCCCCGCCTTTACGCGATCCCGCTTGATTGCGGCAACGGAAGCATCCGGCCGGCTGAACGCCGTCCCGTAGTTTGGGGAGGGGTAATAGCCGTTCTTGAATCCGAAATTCAACGCTGCCCGGATGTAGGCAATTACCCGTTTCCTGGCGTGCCGCCCCAGGCCCCGCTTGTGCAGATGGTCGAGATACGCCGCGAAGTGGATCGGGGACAGCGCCGTCACCTTGCCTTGAGTGCCCACGGCATCGGCGAACTTCTGAAGCTCGGAAACATAGTCGCCGTAGGTGCGGATCGAAAGCTCCCCGCTGATGGATTTGGTGCGGCGATCCACCAAAAACGCGGCGATCAGTGCCCCGACTGTCCATTCCTTCTTTGACGACGGCACCCGCAGGTTGTCCAGCCCCGCTAGAATCCCCTCGATTCTGGCGTAGTATTGCTTGCGGGCAGCGACCCCTTGCGGATCGGACGAAACTGCCCCAAAATAGTAGACGACGCCTTTGATCCGTTTAGACCATTGGCCGGAACCCTTATGGACGGAGAGTCGAATATCGCTCATGGCTTGCCCTCACGGTTGAACGAGCGTAGTCACGAGCGTAGTATCGACCAAAATCGGCCCGGTCTGAACGAATTTGGGCGGTTTGTAAAAGTGCACAATCGCCTGGAAAAACAGGGTTGAAATGCACTTTTTCGGGCGCGTAGCTCAATTGGATAGAGTACCGGACTGTCGATCCGGTGGTTGCGGGTTCGAGCCCCGTCGCGCTCGCTTAAGGGAAACGCCTGAAAATCGCGGTAATTCGCTGATTTGTCAGGGGTTTCGCGTTGCGCACTTAGGGGGTCATTCCCTCCACCGGAATCCGCTGGACTCTTGCCAAATCCACCGTTTACTGACAAGTCAGGTGACGAGCAGTTTTGGGCTGTTTGGTCATAGGTTCTGGTCGCGGCGGCGATTTGCCGATGGGTGGGCGAAAGATCGGGAAGCTTATTCAGCGCGGCCATCAGATCGCCTTCGTACAGGTGCGTATAGCGATCCATCGTCGTTTTAATGCTCGAATGCCGAGCCAATGTCTGTGCGATCTTGGGATGTACACCAGCGGCTGCCAAATTGCTCATGAATGTGTGCCGCAATGCGTGGAAATCTGCAAAGGGGCCCGATTCATCGACGGATGCAAGAAAATCGCTCTGTTCGGCCCGCGTGCGATGCTGCGGCGACCGATGATTTGCCAGCCATGCATTTCGAGTATCAACTAAGTCCGCTCAAAACATCGCCACAACATGCGTCTTTCGTCCTCGCTCATCGAGCGATCCATCGACGCAATCATTTCACCGAACGCCAGCAGCGACTGAGGCGACGTCCGCTTGCCGTAATGCGCTTCGTACTCCCGCCGCTCGTTTTCAACATGGATCGCCAACTTTCTGCGGGTCTCCCGAAGTTCATCACGAAGTCGGCGGGTTAGGGCATGACACGATTCAATGTCCGTCGGCAGGTCAGTCTCAATCATCGACTCATTGTATCGAGCGACCCGCCAGAAGTTCCATGAGTTGCGGGCCGCTGAGCGCGATGGAGGACTCGCCGGCTTGGGGCCAGCGGAAGGTTCCCTTTTCTAAACGCTTGGCGTAAAGAACCAGACCGTTGCCATCCCAGAAAAGTATTTTCACCCTCGCCATTGAGCGGTTGCGGAAGACGAACAAGTCCCCGCACAGCGGATCGTGCCCCAGCGCCTGGCGAACGATCGCACACAACGTATCGAAGCCCTTGCGACCGTCAACCGCCGCCGTTGCCAGCCGGATGCGCACACCCGCAGCGCCGATCATGCCGTGGCCTCAAGGGCGTGAACGAGCTTGGCCACCTGCTCAAGCGGCATCGACGCCGGCAAAATCCACTCACGCTGTCCGGCGAATCGAAGACGAAGCGGCTCGGCGGTGGACGGATGAACGACAACCTGGGCGAAGGCCAACGGCGTGGGCTTGGTCTCCGCCGACTTTAACGGGTGCCGACGTCGCCGCTTGCCGGGGGACAGACCGAGTCTGGCCCGCCACCAGTAGAAGGAACCTTCTTGAGCATCGTTTGCATCGCACCAGGCACGAACGGATTGTCCGCTGGCCCGCTGATTGTCGATACGCCGGCGCCAGGCGTCTGCCTTGCCGGATAATCTCAGGGAATAGGCTCAAGCCGCCAGAGGCGGGCTAGCAAGTTCGCCTGAATGCGCAAACCATCCCAATCTCGCCAGATTTCGCGGGGAAGGTAATCAGCGCGATCCAAAGCGTGGTGCAGCTCGACGGCCGCGTCGAGGACGGCTCTTGCCTCGTCCCGGACGTCCCATGGCTCATCGTGGGAAAGCACGGCCGACCGTAAGTTAATCACCGCGCTTTCAAAATGATCCAAATGCCGATTGAGGTCCTCGGCCATGCGCCTTCGCTCGTCCCGGCGTTGATCGATCCAATCATCGATGCGATCCTGCATCACGTCGGATCGCTCCTCAAGACGACGAACGATCCGGCGTGTTTCGTGCCGGTCCAAATGCTGGGCAAAAACGGACGTCGATGACATCACCAGTACCAAAACCACCGCCGAGGCGATGCCGGTCAGTCGAACGTGAAACATGAATTGCTCCTTGTTTAATTTTCGTCGCCTGTGCCCGACGCCGCGGCCGGGCGTTAGGGGAGTAATATACGATCATGTGCCCGCCGACACTAACAGCCATTGAAATTTTCTCCAACGGGCAGGCACCCAAATCTCTCAAGCCTATTTTGCAGAAGACGGCTTGTTGACCCAACTCCGCCGACGATACGATTCGATTCCTCTTTAACCTGGATTTCCCAGTTGAACTCCAGTTGGGCTTTTGCCGACGACGGTCGTCAGCAATTTTGTACACTCTAAGGTCCGCACACGCCGCATGAAGAGTTTTCTCCGCCTCGATCGGCTTCGTCGCCGCTCCCTCAGGTGCATTTGCGGCGTTTTTAGGCCGTTCGATGGAGGTCGTCGGCGCGACGTTGACAGACCGATCGTGCTGACTCGTGTCGAGTTCGAGGTTTTCCACACGTGCAGAGGTCATGTCGGGGCCGGGGCCAGCAGCCGCAGACGCTCGATGCGCCACAGGATCGCGGCGAACAGTGGTCGAGGGATCGCAACCTCCGCCATCTGGAACATGAAGCGCCTCGCGTGATGCACCACCTTCGCACCGATCTTGATGAGTTTGTCCCGCAGCGTCGTCAGCGTCCAGTGTTTCACGGCGGGCGGCAGCGCCAGCCGCCGCAGGAAGTTGCCCAGATTATACGCCAGGGCGAAGAGTTGCAGACGCACCGGATTGTCCAGGAAGTCGTGACAGTTCAGCCGGGTCCAGTTCAAGGCGACCTTGCCCTCTTTGATGCACTGCTCGGCGGTACCTCGACCATTGTAGAACCAGGTCACGCCAGCGGCACCGCCGCCCAAGTTGGTGACGATGAACCCCACGCGGGGGAACAACTCGTCCTTGTGCCACTCGACTTTCGCCGCGACGCGGCGGGTCTTGTCCCAGGTGGCGGCCTGATAGGTGAAGTCGTGGTATTGCACGATAGGCTTTCCCGGTGGGCGGCCCACCGGGCGGGTCATCAGGTGCTGAACCTCCCTGTACAGTACGGCATTGGCCGGGAGTCGGATGGTGTAGAGATAGCCCTCGGCCTCGAGAAACGCGTACACCTCCGGATTGGCGAAACCCGCGTCACCGCGGACGTATCTCTTGAACTTCCCCGTGCGATGGCGATACGATCCCCGTGCCGACCGGCTCCAGACCCCACAGGCGACGTGGCCCAGATGGTGCTGGCTTTCGCCACCGCGTTGGAAACGCGGCCGGTGAATCCAAACGAGCTGCCGCTAAATGAAACGTTGCCCGAAGTTGGCACGGTGCGGCGGGTTCGTCGCGGCCGGCGGAACTTGGCGGCCTTCGATCAATTGCCCGCGACTCGGAAGGTGCATGACCTGGCCGAAGCTGACGAGCATTGCCCGTGCTGCGGGAAGACGCGAGAGAAGATCGGCGAGGAAGTGAGTTGGCAGGTCGAGTTGATTCGAGCGAATCGAACACGTCTGCGTCAAATACGCCTGTACGCACTGCGAACAAAATGCCCAGAGTCCCCGGATTACGCTGGCGGACAAGCCAGTTCAGCCCATCGACAAGGGGATGGCGGGACCTGGCCTGCTGGCCTACATCGTCACCAGCAAATACGCCGATTGTCTCCCGCTGTACCGATCAGAGTCGATCTTCCAGCGCAACGGCTTGGAGATCAGCCGCGCCACCCAGAGCGTCTGGTGCGGCGATGTGGCGGAGAGGCGTCCCCAAGGGAAATGAGCGGCTTTATTGCGAGCGCCGTACGAATTGCACCCCACGTTACGTCAGATAGTGCTGCCGCTAGATTCCATGGCGGCGACACATATGGCTTTCGCGTTGGCCTGGCGCGATAATCGTCGCCGCCGGCGGACCATTCCTAATCCAGCCATCGCCATGATCACCGCACTTGCCGGCTCCGGAACATTGGCGAAGGTCGGCAAGGGCAATCCATTCGCTGCCGCAAACGCGTCGAGGGCCGCAACGTCGCCGCCCGAAACGTCAGCGCCGCTGACGCTCTGGTTGAAGTTCGCCGCCAGGTCGGTGAAGTCGGCGGCGTTGACCAGGCCGTCGTAGTTGAAGTCGCCCTGGTCCCAGCCGGTGACGGGCTGGTTGAAGTTGGCCGCCAGGATGGTGAAGTCGGCGGCGTTAACTAGGCCGTCCAGATTGGCGTCGCCGAGCAGCGTGTACATCACTTCGATCTGGCCGGACGGGAGGCCGGAGACAACGCCATCCTTCCCATCAGCGTAGCCCACGCCGTAATAAAGACCATTGGTCTTCGATTGTGCCGTCGTGGAAATGATGCCCGGCCCGTTCCATGCGCCGCCGTTATAGCCGGACTTGATGTATCCGGCGATGGTGGAGATCGGATCGAACCCACCTCCGTAGTTGATGATTAACTTCGTGCTGGTCAGGTTAAACACACCGCCGCTGTTGATGACGAGGGAGTTGACGGAGTTGGTAGCGCCGCCAGCGGTCAGCGTCAGTTGGCCGGTTGAAGTGATGGTGACGGAAGACTGCTGCAAGCCCGAAGCGGTGACGCTGGCGGAGGCGTCGCCGACGTTGAGCGTGCCCGTACCGGTGACGGGGCCGAGATTGGCCGCACCGCCGGTGACATTGATGGTCCCGGAGTTGGCGGTGCCATAATGCGCCGTGAGACTTCCCGCGCTGAGGTTGTAAACGCCGGTTGTGCTGACCGCAAAAGTCGCGACGCCTTCGTTAGGGATGCCGATCTGGTTTGTGCCACCGCTCTGGTTGAACGTACCGCCGATCGATTCGCCCGCACCGAGGCCTGTGCTGGGTCCCTCAACGGTAAGGGTACCAGTTCCACTAAGTGAATATAGACCGCCTAGCCACAACGGGCCCTCCAAGAGGTTTGTTCCGCCACTTTGATTGAATGTGCCGTTTATTTCTTCAATGTTGCCGTCACTCATATTGAACGTGCCGGCGCTGACGGAATAAAGACCGCCGGCATCAATTATGAACATTGAAAGATCGATGCTATTGGTGCCGCCGGTTTGAATGAACGTGCCATTGCCACCAATCTCCTCCCCTTCGCCGTTGTCGAGAACGCCTGTTCCGCTGAGCAAGTAAGTCCCTGTGACCCCCGCGTTGCATCCGACACTTAGACCAACTGCGTTCATGCGGTTTACCCCACCGGTCTGGGTAAACGTTCCGCTGGAGGTGTCGCCCACCCATTCGCTGGTCGAAACACCCGTCGCCGACAACGTCCCGCCGCTCAGCGTGTAGTTCCCGGTCCCGCCGCACCCGATATAAAGGCTGCCCGCGAAGGAATTAGTGCCGCCGGTTTGATTGAATGCACCGTTACCACCTTGGCCGATGTATTCGTTGTCTTCAGGATATGTATATTCGTTCAAGGTGATGGAAAGTAATCCGGTGCCGCTGAGGGCATAGGTTCCGGTGGCGCCGGTCCCGCCGCCGATGGCCAGCGTGGCGGCGGTCATTGAACCCCCCGATTGCGAGGGGCTAGTGCCGGAGGCAAAAGCGAGAGATCCAGAAATGGTCGCCGTTCCGGCGGATTGGGTCCAGCTACCACCGGCGGAGACCAGCACGCTGGTTGCCGTCACGGTGCCGCCGGATTGATTCCACGTGCCGCTGGGCGACACGAGCAGGTTCGTCGCGGACAACGAACCGCCGGATATGGCAACGGTTCCGGTTCCGCCTTGCTGAATGGAAGGACTGCTGCCGCTGCCGACCGTTCCACCGATGTAGATATTTCCGTTAACGGAGAGCTGGCCGGTGCCGGACAGAGAATATGTTCCCGTGCTACCGGAAGAGGCGGCGATAGCCACGTAGGGGTAGGAGCCGAGGACGCCGTTGAGGGTATTGCTTCCGCCGGACTGACTGAATGTTCCATTCCCTGCGTCACCGATAATTTCGGCATATTCGTAGAGAAGGATGGCGCCGCCGGTCTGAGTGAAGGAACCGTGGGCGCCAGAAGTGGTGCCGATGTCGAGCACGGGAGAGAGTGCCGGCTGCCCCAGCGACTGTAAAGTCCCCGTGCCGCTGAGGGAATAGGAGCCTGTACCGGAGTATCCGACATACAAGCTGCCGTTGGTGAAGTCGTTGGTTCCACCGGACTGATTGAAGGTTCCGGTGCCGCCGTAGCCCACATACTCATTTGCAAAGAAGTCGAGCGTTTCGATGTTTCCGCCGGTCTGGGTGAAGGACGCGGCGCTGCCGGAACTGTTGCCGACGTAAAAGTCCAGCACATTGAAAGTACCGCCGTTTTGCGTCATCGCAGCGCCGGGGGCAATGGAAAAGTTATAGCCGGTGACAGTCCCACCGGGTGAAAGGGTCAGAAACTCGGTGGAACTCAAAGTAAATGGCGCGGCGGTGAATGCTCCGCCGGAATTGACGAAGATCGAACCCAGCGAATGCGTACCGCTTTGGTAGTTGAATAGGCCGTTGACGGCCAATGTGCCGGTGGAAATCGAGCCGCCGGACTGGATGAGAGTGGAGTTGGCGTTGACCGTGGTCGTGTTGCCGACCACCAGTCCCATGGGCGAGCCGATTGTGAGAGTCCCGCCGCTCACGCCCAGAGCGATGGAAGTGGGGCCGACGGTGGGATCGGTGAACGTGTCCGTGCCGCTGGTCCAGGAACTGGGATCGAAGAAACGTTGGATACGGTTATTGCCCGCATCGGCCACGTAAATCATTCCGGTCGGCGCGACAGCAACGTCCATGGGATCATCGAACTGTCCGTTGCCAGTACCGCTGCTTCCCGAGGTGCCGATCGTGCTTTGATAGACGCCGGAGGAATTGAAGACCTGGATTCGTTGGTTGAGCGTATCGGCGACGTAGATGATGTCGGTGGGGCCGACGGCCACTCCGTAAGGATAATCGAATTGCGTGTTGCCGGTGCCGACGCTGTAGGTGGTACCAATCGTGCTTTGGTAAACCCCGGAGGAATTGAAGATCTGGATTCGTTGGTTGCTGGTGTCGGCGACGTAGACGTTGCCGGAGGAGTCGACGGCCGCGCCGCAGGGATACCAGAACTGCGTGTTGGCGGGGCCGGAGACGCCTGTGGCGCCGATCGTGCTTTGATAGACGTTAGAGGAGTTGAAGACCTGGACGCGTTGGTTTTGTCCATCCACCACGTAGACGGTGCCGGTGGGACCGACCGCCACACCGAAAGGTTCGTTGAGCTGCGTGTTGCTGCTGCCGGGATTGTCCGTGGAACCAATGGTGCTTTGATAGACGCCGGAGGAATTGAAGACTTGGACTCGATCGTTGTTGTTGTCCGCGACATACACGGTGCCGCTGGGGCCGACCGCCACGCCGGTGGGGGATTCGAACTGCGTGTTGCCGCTGCCATAGCCAGTGCCGATCGTGCTTTGATAGACGCCGGAGGAATTGAAGACCTGAATTCGATTATTGCCGGAGTCTGCGACGTAGACAGTGCCTGTGGGGCCGACCGCCACGCCATCGGGCCCGTGAAGCTGCGTGTTCCCGCTTCCGAGACTTCCCCAGGTATTCATAAAGGTGATCTGTGCCCCGGCGACCGCGGGGATCAAGCTGGCAGCGGCCGCGGCCGCCAATGACAAACGCGCTTGGCAATGCTTCAAAGAGGGTGAGGCATTTTTCGCGGGTTTCGTTTGCTTGTCGGCCGGTCGAACGCTCAATGGAACCGGAGGAGATGCAGAACGGACGTTAGACAACATTCGATGAGATATTGGATTTTGGTGGATCATGGGCGATTCTCCTTTCCTCTTGCGTGGCGGGGTGAGCACCAAAGGTTTATCGGGAAGAAGTGATCTGAAACTACCCCGCTCCCTCCGCTAGGCTGTTATGTTCCAACACCCCCCTCGGTTTATCAATAGGGGAATTACCTACTTTTCTGTAAATGACGTGGCAACTCGAACTGTCAGCTATTCGGGGGACAGTGCCCCGACGCGCGATTGTCGCAAATCGGAGGCATTGGACCGGGCGCTCGATATAGGGAAGAAATCCAATTCGCTTGGCGGCGCTGGTCATCAATGGTGAACAAATTGCCGACGCACAGATCATGCTCGAGAAAGCTGAGCGGCGTGCCGACCGTCCGCATTGACGATAAACGAAGGGATGCCGAGCTTAGAGTTTGGGAATTTTTGAGGAAGAACCCCTCCAAAAGTCGCGAATATCGAGCGTCGAAAACCAAAAACTCACGGGCTCGCAAGTCGGCTCGGGAACATTGGCGAACGTCGGCAAGGGCAATCCATTGGCCGCGGCGAAGGCGTGCAAGGCCGCAACGTCGCTGGCCGACACCCGATCGGGGCACAGGTCAGGTTTCCGCCAGAGTCGAGGTAGGCGGCATGATGTTCGAGATAAGGGACCTCTGAATAACCCCTTGCTTCCGGAACAACCGGGCGCTAAAAGCGAGGGAAATAACACGGAGGTCTTTTATATGCAACGGAACAATGCTTCGCCGACGTTCACGGATGCCGCGGTGGTGGACCTTGGAGGTCCGCGGACGGTACGGTTCCTGCAAACCTGTGAGGAATTGGTTCCATGGAAGCAGTTGGTGGAGGCGGTGCTTCCGCTGTTTCGGGCGCATGAAAACGGGGGCCGGCCGTTCTGGTCGGCTCTGGTGATGATCAAGTGCGTGCTGCTGCAAAAGTGGTTCGGCCTTTCCGATCCGCAGTTGGAAGAACAGTTGCGTGATCGCCTCAGCTTCCGGCGATTCGTGGGGCTGAGCATTCAATTGCTTCGGGCGCCACTGGGTTCGACGGTGCCGGATTCACAGGAGGGTCCGCTCCTGGATACGCGGATCAATAAGGTGTCACCGATCCATCGGTTTTGATCGAGGGGCAAATCCAGATACCGGGGGTCGGCCCTGGCAAGAGGATGATCCTGAATCGTTCTGGGGTAGTTCTGGAGCACGAGAAGGTGCGTAGCTCCGGTCTTCTTCCAATTGTCCCAGACGGGGTCGTTGCCGGCGATCATTTTTGGCTGCTTGTCGTTGGGGCCGAATTCAAGAACCTTATCTCCGCCCCAGCTTAAGACGTCGGCTCTGAGACTATCCGGTTTGCCAGGATCAAAGTAGTCATCCAGGAAATAATTTTGAAACTTCTGAAGATTGGCCTCATTAACGCCAACGACGTGCACTTCAATGGCGGGAGCGCTATCGCTCTGGAGAATCGAGTTCTCGTACTCGACTTCAATGGGCTTGGTGCATCCGAACAAGACGACAAAAGGGCATATTCCAACAGCCAGAAAACGCAACGCAATCCGATTCATAGTCATACCTCGCAATAACGTTTGGTCGTGATCACATTGATCTTAGCTTTTGCGTCAACGGTGGCGAATGTTTTCGATGACCAGTTGTATTTCGCGATTGGAAGTCCAGTCGATGAGCAAAAGGCTTCGGGAGCGAATCAGCAGAGATTCAAGCTCGGCAAGAGCGGAGTCGAAAACTCGATGGAGCGCGGAAGGCCGGGCGTCGCCATAGTTTTTGCAGAACCCGTCTCGGGTGCATTCGGGAGACATTCGAATGATGACGGAGAGCAGGTCATACCAGAGTTCGTCGGGCAGCATTGCGAACGCCTGATCCGGCGTAAGCTCCTCGTCGACGAGGCGATGGGGACCAAGGGCATCGCGAAATCTCTGCTGCTGAGGGTGATTCGTGAAGATGTTTCTGAGACGCTCGCGGCGTCGAATAATCGCGTCCGCTTCGCCGGCTGGAGCCGGGGCTTCGCCCACGGGAGCGGCGGCTTGTTTAGCGGGAGGCGCGGCGGCAGGTTCGGCGGAATCGGGGTTGCTGCTGAAGCAGCGTGCCAACGCGGCCACCTCGCCTTTGGCCACATTCAAGCTTGTCGATCCCGATCGGTTTTGGGGGTTGACAAGGAACAGACGCGTGGCCAGCACCCCCAGCGAGTAAAGATCGCAGGGGGTGCTGAGAAGCGGCAGGATTTCAAACTGCACTTCCCGCAGTTCAACCCCTTCGGCATCCTGAAGCTTTTTGGAGAGCTCATCGCTAAACCGTTGAGGCATGGTCCGAAGTTGCAGCTCGCCGAATTGAATTCCCGATTGCGATATGCAGCGGGCGTATAAACTGAGTTTCGCACCGGAAATCCAGGGCGCCATGCAAATCATGTCGCTGATCGAGATGGTGCTGATGTCTTCGTTGGTGGAGAATCTTCCTTCGATGACCGTCATTCCCGAGGGGTTGGGGACGAAGCGTTGGATTTGAAATGTTCCGCGGCCGCTAATGATCTGGCCGGCGGCCTGAGGTCTGTACGTGCTCATTCGTGGCTCGGCAGGCAAGTAGTAGGTTGTATCGCCGAATGGGATCTTGACTTCTATGGCATTCCCACCGTCCGTCAGATTGGCTCCGACGGTCCAGAGGAAGGGCATTCCCCGGTAGCCGTTGATTACTTCGACTTCGAAGCTGTCGGGTGAGAGATTGAACAGTGGACGCTGGCTGCGTTTGACGAAGGTGCGAACGCTGTCGACGAGCTCAAGGAGAAGGCGTATTTTGAGATGGAAGGTTTCGCAGAATCTACCGATGCGGCCGTGGTTGCCGGCGAACATCCACCCCGCGCCCAGGATTGCCTGGTCATCTTCCATGGACAGGGATCCAATTTTCAACTTGGTTCGTCCGTGAGGGATTCCGGTCCATTCGACGCCGCCAAGTCGGTCGATTACGTTCTCCAGCGTAAACAGGGAACGTCGTCGAACCAGCAGGTGTCCGGCGGACGGGTTGAACG